>Ga0308160_10000263_pt1 | contig 125581 bp, 114 predicted proteins | sample PhyFR1_FD_201036 | JGI IMG/M metagenome (GOLD analysis project Ga0308160, IMG submission 201036) | Phyllosphere microbial communities from UC Gill Tract Community Farm, Albany, California, United States - DLSLF.R1 | ecosystem: Host-associated > Plants > Phyllosphere > Unclassified | place... | reverse complement strand
TCCCTTCCCGAACTCAGAAGTGAAACCTCTTTGCGCTGATGGTAGTGTGGGGTTACCCATGTGAGAGTAAGTCATCGCCAGCTCATTATTCCTAAATCCCCCTCCGCCAAATGGCAGAGGGGGATTTTTTATGTTGGAATAAATAAAAAGAAAATAAATGTAAAAAAGCGGAAAGAAAAAGCAAAAAAAGAAAAGTTCCCGCAACCAGCCAAAAAATCAGCAGCCTGAATCCCGGTTTTTATTCCAGCTGCCGCCGGGCGTGTTTAAAGGCTGTTCTCAGGCCTTCTTCCAGGGTGGGATGGTAGAAAGGTTTCTGCAAGATATCATCCAGAGTGAGGTCCTCAGCAATCATCCAGGATAATAGATGTGCCATATGTTCGGCAGACTCAACAAAAAGCTCACTTCCTAAAAATTTACGTGTTGTTTTATCAATATAAACTTCAACTGCACCTTGGTTTTTACCCAAAACTATCGCCCGGCCTTGGGTTGTATATGAGACAAAACCTGTAACAAACTCGACATTAGATTGAGTAAGTTGGTTGAAACTTTGTCCCACAATAGCCATTTCTGGTTGGCTAAAAACAATACCCAGTAGAGTGAGAGTCTTGATATTTTTAAGTTTAGGAAAGTTTAGGCAATTATGAATTACAGTTCGTCCTTCGTGAGCCGCTTCATGCTGAATGGGAGAATTGCTATGTGCATCTCCAATAATAAAGATTGGATAATCAGCCAACTGTTTAGTCTGCTCATCTACAGGAAGTTTTTTTAGATCAGTAAATTTAGAATCGATATTTTCTAGACTTAAACTATCTAAAAAACTGTTACGTCCTGTCGCGACCAATAAATAATCGGCAGTAAAACTGCTCTGAGTTCCTTTTTCTATGTAATTGATTTTAACTTTATTTCGAAATTTTTTGACTTGCTCCGGGAGGGTTTCAAACTTGATATTTAATTCTTCACTTAAGGTCGTTTGAGCAATCTTCTGTAGTTTTGGACTGGTAAGGGAGCCAACTTTACGACTACGTGCAAAAACAATAGTTTCAACACCTAAACGTTGCATGGCCTGTGCAAGTTCAATGGCGATAACACCACTACCAACTACTGCCAATGATTTGGGTAAGGTTTCTAATTCAAAGATTTGATCAGAGCTAAGGAGCTTATCACCAAGTTCATTTTTCCAGTCGCTATTAACAGTGGGAGTTGATCCGACAGCGATAATAAAACTTTTGGCTTGATAATATTGTTGATCAACTTGAACTGTTTTTGAATCAATGAAATGAGCTTTCCCAGAAATTTTATGCTTATCATCCCAACTGTTCACTTCCTTTAATGTCGCAGTTGTAAAGTGATCACGAAGCTCTCTTACATGTTGCATTACTTGAGAAGTATCTATTTTTGCTGAAACCCTTAGAGCAACTTCTTGAGCATGTTGAATGTCATGCATTCTGTTGGCTATGGAGATCAAAACTTTACTTGGCATGCACCCAACACGGGCACATGTGGTATCCCAGGGACCGGCATTAATAATAAGAATGTTTTGGGTGTGCTTTATTGCTTCTTTATACGCAGATATTCCTGCAGTACCAGCACCGATGATAATGATGTCGTACATTGTGAAATAACACTCATTTTTATATTTTTTTAGGCTAACACAGTTAAACATTTATCATGCTTTTGTTTACATAAACTACTATATGTGATTACATATCACCCAATATAAATTAAATGATAACACTATTTTTATAGGGATTTCGGGGACTTTTTAATGAGTAAAAATATTGAATTAAAATTATCGACAGTAGCGTTGGCTGTATTTTTAGCAAGTTGCGGTGGAGGGGGGAGTGAGGGGTATTTTAATAACGAAGGTTCTTCTAATTCTGGAAATGGAAATATTAATAATGGTGGTAATACAGAAACGTCTGTAATAGTTTCTGCATTAAAAATTGAATTAGACAAGCTATCTATGGCTGCAACGAATGGCCAGCTTACTGTTACAGTTCGGGCTTTAGATGAAAATAAAGGTGGTGTTGCTAATGCAGATATTACTTTAATGATTGTTGATCCAACAAATAATGTAAGTAATTCAAGTGTTGCGAAGCAAACTACTAATGAAGCTGGAAATGCTGTTTATATATTGTCGACACCAAGTACTTCAACAACATTAAATGATTTAATAAAAAATGGTTTTAAGATTATTGCTAAAACAAATAAAGGCTCATTAAATCAAGAACAAACCGTTTCTGTGACTGGTGCAGATACGAATAATGGTTCTGATACTACGAGTATTGTTCTATTTGATGCGACGAAAACTACATTAAATGTCCGAGGTGATCAGACTACTGTATCTTTAACAGCGGTTGATTCAAATGGCGCTACTTTAGCCAATCAAGCGATTTCATTGAAAGTTAAAAATGCAGCATTGAATGGTGTGAAATTTACTCCTAATGCAACTCAAACTGATGCAAATGGTAAGATTACTTATACTTTATCTTTCACTGAGGCACAAAGAGCATCGGCATATAGTGCTAAACAATTCGTTTTGGATGATTTAGTTCTAGAAGCAAATTTTGGGCAATCAACTCAAATTTATACATATATGTTAGATGTTGTGAATTCAACAGTACCTCAGCCTGTTGGTGCAATTACTGTGGCCTATAATCCAACAAAAATTGAAGACTCATTATTAGGTGTTTTTTATTATCAAAATATCTCGGTTCAAGTAACGGACGTAGATGGTAAACCTCTTCCAAACAAAGAGGTTGTTATGGGAATCAATGCCCTAACTTATAATAAGGGATATTTTGGTTTTTTCGATACTGATTTTCCACCAGATGGTAAAGTAGATAAATACCTTCCTGATGTGATTACACAATGCGTTTCGCCGATTGTAAAAGTGAATAGCGGAGGAAAAGAAATAGATCAATTAGCACCAGTTAAGCCAGGTCAAAATGTGCAAATTGTATCTTTTATCAACAAAGAAAATGTACCAGCTACAGATAATAAATATACTACAGACGCAAATGGTAGATTTGATTTAAAAATTCAATATCCTAAAATTTATGCAGGATATTTAAATCTTCAAATTTTTGCTGATTCCATTGTGAATGGTAAAACAATTAGTGGATCAACCAGCCTTGGTTTAGGATATTTAATCAGCGATGTGGATATAGAAAATCGCAGTGCTCCTAATTTAGTCAGCCCTTATGGTACTTCTATCAATTGTAATGACGGAAATTGATTTCAAAACGAAATAATAAAAACAGCGCTTCGGCGCTGTTTTTTTTTGCTAAATATTTTTAAATTGAAGTTCCCACACTCACTCCAACCGTAGGTCGAACATTCATCGAGCTACATCCAGCCACGACACATGAAATAAGCAGTAGAAGAATTATTTTATTCATTGAGTAATCCCAATTTTTTCGCTTTATTTAAATAATAGGGCAGAGCACATGTGGCTTCCCATATCATTAAAATTAGTTTTGGAAGCTAATTATAATATTTGGAAAATTCAATTATGTCCGTGGTAGAAACTTCAGCACTAATAATTGATTGATAAATGACAGTAACCTAAGCTTGTTTGGCATATCGAGCAATTAATTGAAACCAGATTACCTTGTTTTTGATCAAAATGATTCATGATTCTGATTAAAACCTTTGTAAATCAAATTCTTAAATCTGTATGAGTCATTTGACCTATAACACTTCGCTAAGCATTTAAACGATGAGTTCAATCCATAGTTTCTGCATAGATCTGTGTGTTACAGGTCAAACTAAATTGATTAAAGCACGATAAACAACGTGCTTAATCATCCAGTAAATCCATTTGCTTTGCGAGTTGATATAAATTATTTGAACGGTTACCTGTACGGCAGAACATCAATACTGGTTTTGGAAGTTCATTGAAATGATTGGCAAATTTACGGACATCGATTTCAGTAATTTGGCCCGCAACAACAGGTTGAAATACGTAATCTAAACCTGCACTGCGTGCTGCTTCTTCAATTTGTGCACTTGTAGGCTGATCTGGACCACCTTCCATATCCGGACGGTTGTTAATAATTGATTTAAAACCTTTCTCAACAACTTGTGCTACCTGTTCTGGGGTAATTTGACCTGCAAAGCCAACATTTTCGCTCATTTCGTCACTCCATAATTCGTTAAATAGATTTATGCTTTATGATAGCATTAAGCTGAAACTCGAGCTTAATCTGTTGAAATTTTTATAAGCGATTACAACCATAAAATAACGCAATGGAGCGCGTATGCATTCCTATACAGTTGAACCACTGTATGTAAATAGTGGGCAAGAGGTTATTGCTGCAGATTTTTATCATCCTAAAACTGAAAATAAGCCTGCTGTGATTATTATGGCCCATGGTCTGGCAGCCTTGCGTCAATTTAAACTGGTTCAGTATGCCAAGCGTTTTGCTCAAGCAGGTTATGCAGTGGTATTGTTTGATTATCGTTATTGGGGTGGCAGCACTGGTCGTCCACGTGAACTGGTGTCGGTTCAATCTCAATTAGAAGATTGGCGAACCATGATTGCGCATATTTTAGAACGAAAATCGATAGATACGCGACGTATTGTACTTTGGGGCACATCTTTAAGCGGGGGATATGTCTTAAATCTGGCTGCAGAATTAAAAAATGTTCACGCTGTAATTGCCCAAATTCCTTTCGTTGATGGAACAGAAAGTGCCAAGCTTTACCCTTTACAACAACTGCCGAAAGCATTAAAAATATCAAGTCAGGACTATATGGGTGCAAAAATGGGTATGTCCCCTAAAACCCTGCCCGTAGTAGACCGGAAGGGTTTGTGCTTTATGCCGACAGCCGATAGTTATGACGGATATTTATCTATTGTCAATCCGGATTATTTTTGGAGTGGTGAGATTCCAGCCCGGATCTTTTTTAATTTAATTCGTTACCGCCCTATTCAGGATGTGCGTAAAATTAGCGTTCCTGTTTTATTTATTGCTTCCAAACGAGATAGCCTGATTCCACTTGAGTCAAGTCGTGAAACCGCAACCAATATTGCACCTTATGTACAGTACCATGAGTGGGATATGCAACATTTTGATATTTATCATGGTCAATGGTTTGAAAAAGCGATATCTACCCAATTAGAATTTTTACATCAACATATTGGAGTGAGCTAAATGATTATTGTATGTCCTGCGTGCGGTGCTAGAAACCGGGTACCGGAAGATAAATTAGAAGCAAATCCAAATTGTGGTCAGTGTCAACATGCGCTGATTCCTCTGGCTCCCATTGAATTGAATGAACATAATTTTAGTAATTTCGTCACCCATAGTGACCTGCCTGTTTTAATTGATTTATGGGCAGATTGGTGTGGTCCTTGCAAGATGATGGCTCCTCATTTTGAACAAGTAGCAAAGCAGAATCCGAAAGTGATTTTTGCGAAAATTAATACTGAACAATCACCTCGACTCAGTGGTGCTTTTAATGTGCGGAGCATTCCCACTCTAGTTTTGATGAATAAAGCCAACGAAATTGCTAGAATAAGCGGTGCTTTACGATCTACAGAGCTGCAACAGTGGCTAGATCAACAATTAAATGCCAAAACTGGGAGCTAATGTGTCAGATACTCATATAAAACCTGAAGGAACCCTTTCCCTTCAAACCATTGCGATGCCGGCAGATACCAACTGGAGTGGTGACGTTTTTGGTGGGTGGATTGTTTCACAAATGGACTTGGCCGGGGCAATTCACGCAGAGCGTTTTAGTAAAGGACGTTGTGCCACCATTTCGATTAATCAGATGACTTTTCTGGTTCCGGTAAAAGTCGGCGATGTGATTAGTTGTTATACCAAAATTTTAAAAGTGGGGAATACTTCAATCCAAATGCAGATTGAAGTATGGGACAGCCATGACGATTCACGTGAACCCCTTCGTGTGACTGAAGGGGTGTTTACCTTTGTTGCCGTGGATGTGAAAGGTGGAAAGCGTCAAATTCCCGATGATGTCAAACAAAAGTATTTAGCATCAAAACCCGCGTAATAATGAAACATAAAAAAGCCCAACAATGATTGGGCTTTTTTATGTGCTGAATTTTTTAAAATAACGTAGGATCTATTTTGAGCTAAGTAATTTTTACATAAGTAAAAATTCGTCACTTGATTTAGCTTTAGGTAACGAAAATTAAAAATTAAATTATCTTTTTAATTGTGACTTGGATACCCAAGCCCAGAGCATTTCGCATTGAATTGGCTCTTCACCTGATTCATCTGTAACACGAACTGAAACTAAGGTTTCACCTTTTTCAGTACTTTGCATTAATTTTTGTTGATCATCGGTGAGTGTTGCAGTGGCAGTCATGGCACCTTTAGTTGGGCGTTTAAAATCGATTTTTAAACTTTTGATGAGCATAATACAGGAGTTAGGAACATTCATCCCGGTGACAAAACCGGTGGCTGTTTCAGCAATCAGTGCCATGGCACAGGCATGTACCTGACCAATATGGTTCTGCATTGCACGATGGTTTTCGATTTTCACCACCACTTTGGCGTGACTTACTTCGAGGTAGCGAATATTGGCGCTACCCACCATCGGCACGACCCGACCAAATGCTTTGCTCCACAGTGTACTGCGAATACCTTTGGGCAATTTAGCGGTTGCTTTAACCAGTTTTGATAAGCGATTGGTCGGTGTCATGAAGTTCCTCGACTTTTTATTGCATCAATGCATTAGTCTTTAAAGTTATTAAACTGCAAAGGCACACCAAATTGTTGTTCTTTTAAGAACGCCATAATTTGTTGCAAAGTATCGCGCTTCTTGTCAGTTACACGAATCTTGTCGCCTTGAATAGAAGATTGCGCTTTAATGCCGCTTTCTTTAATGGCTTTATTAATTTTTTTTGCAGTATCAGAGTCAAGACCATCTTTAAGCTTAATCACTTGAATGACATTTTTACCTGAAGCGGTCATTTTTTGTGGATCAAGGGCTTGAATATCCACTTTACGTTTAAAGAAATGATTTTCCAGCATGCTATACACTTGTTCGCATTGGAAATCACTTTCAGTCGTAATCTTGATTTCTTTATTTTTTTCGCTCAATTCAATAGAAACGTCTTGGCCACGGAAGTCAAAACGTGTCGCAATTTCTTTTTGCGTGTTTTGAACGGCATGATTTACTTCAAAAATTTCTAATTCAGAGACAATATCGAAAGAAGGCATGGTTTAGACCTTTACAAAGGGAAAGAATATCTGAGATGCTAGGGATGTTTTCTTCATTTGCCAAGTGTTGTTTACATCAAAGGAGTGCACAATGATCCGTAAACAAGAAATTACAACATTTGAGTTCCCAGAAAATGCAGTAATCTGGGATGTTCGTGATACAAAAGCCTTTGCTGAAGGTCATGTAAAAGGTGCTGTAAATCAGCCCATAGATGACTTGAGTGCAGAAAGCTTAACTCAGGTGGAGTCGGATCAGCCCATTTACATTTTATGTGGTGGTGGAAGTAAAGCACCGCGTGCTGCTGAAAAGTTAGAAACCTTAGACGGCTCACGTGAGTATGTTGTATTGATGGGTGGCACTCGTGCTGCGCGCGATGCAGGATTCCCTTTAGAACAGGGCGCTTAAGAAAAAAGCACCGTAAGGTGCTTTTTTAATGGTTAGAAATGAATCCACTCAATCCCTCTTTATCTAAAGGGGGATTTTTATTTTTCTCCTTTTCTAGTCTGAGCTTGGGTTTGGTTTTTGATAGTAAGGCTTTTTCGGTTTTACTTTCTTAATAAAGCGCCGCGGATTAAGTTTATTCACCCAATATGAAGTCAGCGGGCAGGCTTCTCCTAAAACTTGAGCAGCCAAAACTTCACTACACAGCGGTGCAAATAAAAAGCCTTTCGAGCCTAAAGCGGTAAAGGTATAGATTTCCGCATCGGGCTGAATTTTTCCAAGCAATGGGAAATAGTCCGGGCTTTGTGTCCGCACCGATGCACGGCCTTGCCAGGTTTTTACAGGCGGCAAAGATTGCGCATAATCTGGAAAGACACTGTGGATCAGTTCATAGTTATGCAGATGATCTTCAACTAAGACTTCATCATCATCGCGATGCGGATGAAATGAAGCACCTAAAATCAGATGCTGTTCATCCAGTTGCATGCAATAACCGCCGTAACTATACGCCTGTTCAAGTCGTAAGGGCTGATCTACATTATTCACCCAGCTGACTTGACCGCGATTCGGTTTTAGTTTGGGAAATTGTTGTGCAAAGTTTTTGCTGTTTAGTGCCGCACAAATAATCACGTGATCAAATTCACCCAAACATTGCTGCTTGCTGTCGATTACTTGAATGTTCGATGCAGTCTTTAATTTAGCGATTTCTGCTTGCTGAAATTGAATAGCAGGATGCGCTAAAATTTGATCGCGTAATTGATGTGGTGAAACCGTACCCGCTTGTAATAATTTCAGGCTCGGAAATTCGGTTTCAAGCTCACTTTGATTTACTTTTTCTGCAAATACCCCGTGTGGATATTGCTCTGCAAGTTCAAGTAAATCATCCTCCGGTTTAAGCGCCAGTTGATTGACCTGAATCGGGCGAAAAGCTTTGAATTTTTGATAATGCGGAATCGCATATTGCCATGCCAAAGTGACCAGATGCTCAGCACTTTGCTCAATACGACCTAATCGGGGATTGAGTAATGCCAGTGGATTGCCAGAGGCTCCCGCAAGAGGCGCTGATTGATCGTAAATTGTGATTTGATGACCACGACTAGCAAATCCATGGGCGCAACTTAAACCGGCGATTCCTGCGCCAATAATCGCAATTTTACGTTGTTTAAATGCTAAAGCTGAATTCTCTAATTTGGATGGATCTGTCTCTACGGTTTTTGACTTAAAGCCTTGTTGATCTTCAACTTCTGGAGGATTCCAGATTGCGGTAAGCATTTGACGTTTATGCTTAAAGCCGGGTGTAAGAGAAACCGTTATTCCATGCGCGCTTAAATCACGTTTTAAAACACCCGCAACACTAAAAGATGAAAAAGTCGTTGCATAGTCAGAAAGTCGGACAATATGGCTTAAAATATTGTCTTGCCAGAGATCGGGATTGCAAGAAGGTGAAAAGCCATCTAAAAACCACGCATCTACTGCTTTGGTTTTGGCAATGACCGGCAAAACATCATTGGCATCACCCAGCCATAAATCGATGGAGAAACGATCGTGAGGGAAGTTCAGTCGGTGACAGCCGGCAATAGGCAGTGGATATTGCTCAATCAGCTGCTCGGCTAAAGGCTGCAGTTCGGGCCAGACCTTGAGTGCACGGATGAAGTCGGCTTTCGCAAGTGGAAATTTTTCTACACTGATCAAGTGCAGATGACTTTGGTTATTCGGACGAAGCTGTTGCCACATTTGCCATAATGCCAAAGCGTTTAACGCGGTACCAAAGCCGGTTTCACCAACACAAAAGTATTCAAAATCTTGCAGCTTGGCCAAACGTGTTGCAAGATTGTTGCCATTTAAAAAGACATGTCGGGTTTCAAGTAAACCATTGTCTCTGGAAAAATAGATGTCCCCAAACTGTTTGGAGACAGGAATATCAATTCCATCAATACATTGCCAATCAAGATCAGCAGTTTGAATTGCACTCGACAAAATCTAAGCAACCTTTAAAGCAAAAGAGAGATGTTTTACCACTGACGACGACGTTTGGTATAGACATAACTTGCAATCAAGAAACCGAGCAAGACACCGACCGCAATGGTCGCAGCGCCGTATAAAAACATCTGCGCACTACGTTCACTTTGTAAAACCTGCACTTGCACACCCAAGCTGTCATTTTTCAATTGCAGCTCCTGGTTTTGCGACAAGGCATCTAAGTTGGCTTTTTCCAGTTGTTGTAATCGGGTCGCCTGATCCTTAACCAAGGCTTTAACTTTGGCCTCTTGCAAGGCTTTATTTTTCGCAAGTTGTTCTGCGGTTAAAGGTTTTGCTTCTTGTGGTAGACCGTTGGCATCAACGCCCCCGGCAGCAGGAACAGTGCCGGGTTTATTTGCAGGCAAGGTTTGTGGTTTTTGGGTCTGTGGCGGTGGTGTTGCAGTCGTTGCTTGAGCAGCAGGTGCCGCAGCAACAGGAGCGGTTTCTACCGCCCATGCAGTTGAACAGATCAGAGATAAACCCAATAAGCTTGAAACAACAACGCGCATGATTTTATCCTTGAGGGAAAGCTTTATTAAAAGGTTTCACATCAATATGACCGTATACGCCTTCTTTTAAGAAAGGCTCTTCTTGTAGCCATGCATCAAGCGCTTCACGTGATTCAAAGTCAACAATAATGGTACTGCCATAGAACCCCGCTTGTGGATTGCTCGGATCTTTAGGCATGGCGCCTGCAACAATTAAGCGACCTTCATCATTTAATTTTTGCAGACGTTCAAGATGTTGTGGGCGTGTAGCAAGACGTTTTTCTACTGTACCTTCGTTATCTGTACAGCTTACGACGAATAAAGGCATATTCTTTCTCGATCGGTTGACCTAAATTATTCTTCAGGCGACTTAAAATATTTGCGCAAGACAATAAACTGAATAATGATAAAGGAAAACATCACAATCATGTCACCAAATGCAGTGAATTCACCCCAATATTTTCCATCTAAAAATAAAAAGGCGAAGAAAATATGCAAGCAGGACATGAATATGAACATTCCAGCCCAGGCAAAATTTAAATTCTTCCAGCCTTTGAGGGTTAAATTGAAAATTGGACCAAAGAGACGTTGAATCAGCGGTTTCTTGTCTTTCATCACATAAGGTGAAAGTAAGAATGCACCTGCGAAGATAATATTTAAAAGGACTGCTTTCAAACGAATATAAAAATCGTCGCTGAGCATTAAAGTGACGCCACCAAAAATCACCGTCATAAACAACACGATCCATTGTTGCTTGTCTAAACGGAATTTTTGTATAACAAACAAAGCCCCATATACCACAAGCATTGAAATAATCAGGCCAGTGGTTGCAACCAAAATATTATTATTATCTATACCGCCTGCAGAACCAATCAATTGAAGCAGCGGATGCTCAGTATCTTTAGGATCAACGGTTTTATATAAATAAAAGAAAATAATGAGTGGCACAAAGTCTAAAAGTGCTTTCATGTTAGAGTATCTAAATCTGATCAAATAAATGACGTAGTATAAGTGATGCAAGGCGTAGATTTACATACACACAGTAATATTTCTGATGGAACTTTGTCTCCAGAACAACTTGTGCATGCAGCCATTGAAAAAGGTATTCATACCCTTGCGCTGACTGACCACGATACTATGGATGGCTTGAAATTAGCTGAAAAAGTTGCATTAGATTTACCATTGAACATTATTTCAGGTGTGGAAATTTCCAGTCAATGGTCACGACCGGCAACTCAAAAAAGTTACGGGGTACATATTGTTGCCTTGAATATGCAAAATCCAGAGCCCTTGCAGATTTTACTGGAACAACAAAAACAGATTCGCGCCATTCGCGCAAAAAAAATTTGCGATTTGCTCATTCCGCTGATTGGTCAGGACATTTATGCAGATGTGATTGCCAAAGTAGATGGTATTGCAGACCGTATTACCCGTACCCATATTGCCAAAACCTTAGTCGAAAAAAAGATTGTGAACCGTCCGCAACAGGCTTTCGATAAATATATTAAAGAAGGCAAAAAAGCCTACGTAAAATTTGATGGTCTGGGATTGGAAGAAACCATCAAGGTGATTCATGCCAGCCAAGGCTATGCCGTGCTGGCACACCCAACCAAATATGATTTATCTGCCACCAATATCCGTTACCTCATTGAGATATTTGCCAAATTTGGTGGAGATGCCGTAGAACTTCCCCCTGCAATTGAACCCGCCTCTACACGTCAGATGGTCGATCGGATGATTGAGGAATTTAATTTAAAGGTTTCTGTGGGCAGCGATTTTCATGGCGACCATATGCCGTGGATTCGATTGGGCAATATTCCGCGCCTTAAAGAAGGGCAAGTCGGAATCTGGGAAAGTTTTGTTGTTTAATATTTTAACCTCTCCCTAACCCTCTCCTGAAAGGAGAGGGAACTTCTCTCTTTTAAAGGCAGCAGCACTGCTGCGCAAGGAAGGATTTGATAGGAGGGAGGGGGTTATAAAAGATTATTATCCTGCGCCTGAATAGGTGGAGGAGTCGGTTTACCGAGTGTTCCCAATAATTCAATTTCAATGGTACGAACCATGGCATCGAGCGGTAAGTCATTACTTTGCGTACCAAACGGTTCTTCAATTTCTGAGCTGAGCGCATCTAAGCCCAAAAAGGTATAAGCCAAAATACCGACCATTAACGGTGTTGCTAAGCCTAGAGTCGACCCTAAGCTAAACGGCAACATGAAACAGAAAAAATATACGGTACGATTCAGCAGAACCGAATAAGCAAATGGCAAAGGGGTGGTCGCAATACGGTCGCAACCGGTTTGTACCAGACTCAGTTCAGCGACATGCTGGTTCATCTGCATATAAATAATATCGGAAATTTCACCGTCTTTCAGGGCTTGCATCAATTCCCACTGAATCAAACTCAAGGTGTATTGCGGTGCATTGGCTTGCTGGTAAAGCTGGGTTACAGCCTGCTGGCTCATGCCGCTGGTTTCAACCAATGCCAGGGGATTCGCCGTTTGATGACGTAAACGGTCACGCAGAACATTAGCGAATACAATCACATGCTGGATCACACGTTCACGGCGGCCATGGCTGAGCATACGGCAGTCGCGGTCAAAATGTCGCGCATTGGCAATCAGCATGCCCCAAAGTTTACGCGCTTCCCACCAACGGTCATAACACGCCGTATTTTTAAATCCCAGAAAAATGGATAAAACTACACCAATTAAAGTAAAGCCAACCAGGGGAAGTTCTGGAAAATGAAAATACCCAATATAAGAGAGTCCGCCAATCAATGCGGAGATCAACATGACGACCCCTAAAGGCGGCAAAACCTTGGGCAGAATGGTTCCACGCCAAGAAAATAGCAGCTTGAATACACTAGGTTGATCACGAACAATCATGTTATTAGTATCATCAAAATTTTTATTGATCTTCAGTGTTAGCAGGGCTGTTGTCAATATTTGTTACATTTATTATTGAGTCTGAATCAGTCCATGTTCAGCAAATGAACAGCTCCCTTCCGGGGAAATAATACAATGGTCAGTCAGGCGGATTTCCAATAAATCACAGGCTGTTAAAATACGCTGGGTTAACTGAATATCTGCATTGGAAGGCAGCGGCATACCAAAAGGATGGTTATGTGCAATCACGATGCTACTCGCATGTTGGTTAATGGCGTGGCGCAGCAATTGATTAATCGAAATTTCACACGAATTTAACGAACCATAGAACATTTTTTTAAAGCTTATTTTTCTTAAATGGACATCCAGGCAAAGCACGGCAAAAACTTCTTGAGTTTCACCCAGCAGTTCAAATTTCAAAAAATCCAATAAAGCTTTTGAGTTGCTCAACTCAATTTTTTCCTGTTTTAAATATTGCGCACTATAGCGCCGTCCCAGTTCCTTGACTGCCATCAACTGGGCATATTTGCTTGCACCAATACCATGAAACTGGTTTAAATCCTGAAGTCTGGCATCAAAAATGGGATTTAATCCACCAAAATGCTGCAGCAATATACGTGACAGTTCAACCGCTGAATGTTGCCTGGAACCGGAACGTAAAAAGATCGCCAGCAGTTCGGCATCTGACAAACTGGATGCACCCTGCTGAATCAGTCTTTCGCGGGGACGTTCTTGTTCTGGCCAATGTTTAATCGATGAATTCATTGTTGTTAGACTTTTTTATTATTAGTGATAGTGGTTAGGCCTAAGTGCTGACTTGGGCATGAGTTTATTTAATGATATTGTGAGCGCCACTGCAACACAAAGGTAGCCTGTTTGTGAGCTTCGATTTGAGTGTGATTCCAAATAAAAACATTGTATTAGCTGTAACCGGCGGTATCGCGGCCTATAAAAGTGCCATTTTAGTTCGTCGTTTAAAAGATGTGGGCTTTAATGTCCGTGTGGTGATGACGCAAGGTGCGCAAGCTTTTATTACACCGCTAACATTTCAGGCCCTGTCGGGAAATCCGGTACACACTGAATTACTTAATCCTGAAGCCGAAGCGGGGATGGGGCATATTGAGTTGGCGCGTTGGGCCGATTTATTGCTGGTTGCGCCTGCAAGCTGTGACACCCTGGCGAAATTTGCTGCAGGTTTGGCAGATGACCTTTTAAGCACTTTATATCTGGCGACTAAATCTCCGGTTTGGGTTGCACCAGCCATGAATCAGCAAATGTGGGCCGCCAAAGCCACACAGCGTAATTTAAATACCCTGGTTGAAGATGGCGTACATGTGATTATGCCGGATGCCGGTTCACAAGCCTGTGGTGATGTCGGTTTGGGCCGTATGCCTGAGCCGGAAGATCTGGCACGCCAAGTGACCGAGTACTTCCATAAAGCACAACGTGCCATTGCCGAAAAATTTGGCATGCTGGCTGGCAAGCATGTGGTGGTGACTGCAGGACCGACCCGTGAAGCGATTGATCCAGTCCGTTATATTTCCAACCATAGTACCGGCAAGATGGGCTTTGCCTTGGCAGCAGCCTGTTATGCAGCGGGCGCTAAAGTCACTTTAATTGCAGGACCGGTCAGTCTGGATACACCGAATGGTGTACGCCGGATTAATGTTTCTTCTGCGGTGCAAATGCTGGACATCAGCATGCAGATGCTGGATGAAGGTTGCGATATCTTTATTGCAACGGCAGCGGTGGCAGATTACCGCGTGGCTGAAGTTGCGGAACATAAAATCAAGAAAGCCGGTGATGAGCTGAATGTTTCCCTCATTAAAAATCCAGATATTGTGGCGACCATTGCCCAGCAGCAAAAGCGTCCATTTATGGTTGGATTTGCCGCGGAAACGCGTAATGTTGAAGAATATGCAGCCGGCAAACTGGTGGCGAAAAAACTCGATATGATTGCCTGCAATGATGTATCGCGTGCTGACATCGGTTTTGCTTCGGATGAAAATGCCATGATTGTGTTCTTTGCCGAGCAGTATCATATGCAGAAGCGTGATCTGGAAAAAGCATCCAAACAGGAAATTGCGCAGCAACTGGTCGAAGCGATTCATGATGCCTTACACCATGAAATAGAACCGGTTTAAAAAAGCTGAAGCCACTGATTAAAATGCAACGAATCCGTTGCATTTTTTATGCAATTTACACTATGTTTAATGCTTTATGTTTAATACTTAAAATGCAAATGTTCAGAACAATGCAACAGCAACAATAACAACTGAACAGTAGCCACTTTAATAAGAATCACAATTTTTAAATGGATATTTAAGGGATATCAACATGATCAAAAAAACTTTAGCCACAGTGACGCTTGCTGTCACTTTATCATTCAGCAGCCTGAGTTTTGCAGCCAAGCTTGAACAGAATATGAATACGCTGGCCAAAAACTTTAAAATGTTTAACAAGGCCGAGAATCAGACTGATGCGATAAAAGCGCTGGATCATATGAAAGCTGCAGCTTTAGATGCAAAACAAATGAAATTAAAAAATCATGATACAAGCGCACCAAGTTCAGATGCTTTATATGACCAATTGCTGGCAGAGATTGAGAAAACCAGACTGTTGGTCCAAGACGGCAAATTAGATCAGGCCAAAGTGGAAGGCAAAAAAATTGCAGCGGTGAAAGACCAGGGACATGCTGTTTATAATCATCACTGATTTTATCCATATTTGTCGTTTAGAGTGAAGAATGGTGAAAACGTAAATAAAAAAATGCCAGCCCATTTCTAAATGGACTGGCATTGTTGCTCATGAATATATTTAATCAATTTGAAGCCAGATCAGCCTGATTTTCTTTCAAATAATCTTCAGTGCGTTGCATCGCTTCCTGAATATTGATTAACGCCGTTTCGACATCTTTTAAGGTTTTGGCATTGCCGCCACTTAAAGCCTGACGCCACTTACGTGCACCCGGCAGGTTCTGGAACAAACCTAAAATATGACGGCTAATAATGGAAAGCGGTGCACCTTCCTGCATGCGCTTGGCAATATACGGCATCATTTGCGCCATAATATCAAAACGGTCAGGCGCTTCTAAATTCCAGAGTTGCCCCAGTTCAGCCAATAGGTAAGGGTTGTGATAGGCTTCACGACCAATCATCACCCCATCAACATGTTTTAAATGCTCTTGCGTTTCAGCCAAAGTTTTAATTCCGCCGTTAATCTCTATCAGCAGATCAGGACGTTCCTGTTTTAAACGGTAGACATCTTCATAACGCAAAGGTGGAACATCGCGGTTTTCCTTAGGCGATAAACCCTGAAGCAGGGCAATACGGGCATGCACGATAAAGTTGTTGCAACCGGTTTTGGTCACGGTGTCGACAAAATGCAGCATTTCTTCATAAGACTGCATGTCGTCAATCCCGATCCGGTGTTTCACCGTCACCGGAATATCCACTGCATTACGCATTTCAGCAATACATTCCGCGACCAGGTCTGGCTCTGCCATTAAACACGCGCCAATTTTATTGTTCTGCACGCGGTCACTGGGGCAGCCGACATTCAAGTTGACTTCATCATAACCCCAGTCTTGTGCCATCTTGCTACAGGTGGCTAAATCCTGTGGATTTGAGCCGCCAAGCTGTAACACAATCGGATGTTCTTGATGATTAAAGTCCAGATGACGTTTAGCATCGCCATGAATGATGGCACCCGTGGTCACCATTTCGGTATACATAATGATGTTGGGATTAAACAGACGGGCAAAAAAGCGATAGTCACGAGTTGTCCAATCCATCATCGGCGCGACAGAAATGCGGGGCTGTAAAGATTGGAGAGCAGTCATGGCGTAAACCTGAAATGATGAAAAACCGAAGCGCGGATTATACGTGCTTTCTGATCAAAGCAACAACACAGCATAAAGGATAGGCGATACGCTATTTTTTGGTATATAGATTATCCAATATAAAACAATAAAGTATCTGGTTTCTTATCTTGTAAATTTTACAAAATTGAGTATGTTTAATTATGAGAAGAATAAAGTATGAGAACAACACATGATGCTTTTGGAAGAAATCTTTAAAAGTAAAAAAGCAGAACATTCAGATTACTTTAATCTAAGAATTCATCGCGGGCTAAGCTGGTTAAAAAAATCAATTGAACTTGATAGCGACCTTGATCTTAAATTTATGAGTCTCTGGATCTCGTTCAATGCCATTTATGCGCAGGATGTTGCCATTACCCAGGACAAACAGTCATTACGCCAGTTCTTGTATTTGATCTGTCAAAAAGATCAGGAATTTAAAATTTATAATATTCTCTGGGATAAATTTAGCCATCCGATTCGTCTGCTATTGGAAAATCCTTACGTATATCAAGGATTCTGGGATTTCCAAAATCAAAAAATCAGTCAGGTCACCTGGAAAGAAGATTTCGAGCAGGAAAAAAAGAAGGTACATCGGGCCTTACAGGAAAAAGCTTCGGTCGATATTTTATTTGTGATTTTTAACCGTCTTTATACCTTACGCAACCAGATGATTCATGGCGGGGCGACTTACAATAGCTCGGTGAACCGTAAACAACTTCAGGATGCCTGTAATATTCTGGCAGCGTTGTTGCCGATGTTTATATTGGTGCTGCTGGAAAATGCCCAAACGCTAGATTTGGGCAAACCGTTTTATCCGATGGTGCAAGTGTCTTAATGACCGGTTCAAAACAATGAAAAGTTTAATTCACGCTGATTAAAAAAGTCTCTTTAATAAGAGACTTTTTTAATCAGCGCAGCTGGACTTTGGCGTGATAACGCATATCCAGTAAAGCAAACAAGGCGGAACAGATCACCAGGCAGAGTCCTGCGATACAGGTCATGCTCCATCCACCATGGTGCCAGGTATAAACACCAAGTGCCGAACCGCAGGCACCACCTATAAAATACAAGGTCATATAAAGTGAATTGACCCGGGATTTGGCATCCGGGCGTAAGCGAAAAATCACGTTCTGGTTACAGCTATGCGTGATCGCCAAACCCAGATTAATCAGCCCATAGCCCAGAATATAACTCAGTAAAGACACCGCACCAAAATATAGAAACAGCCAGCTACCGATCAGGATCGAACAACCGATCCAGCTCAGTGTTTTGATATGGCCACGATCGGCCCATTTACCAATCACCTGAGTCGAAAGCGCACCAAACACTCCCACCAGCGTGACCAGACCGACCATGACATCAGAAAGCTGAAAGGGTTTTTGGGTGAGCAACAGGGCAATGGTAGAGAACAGCATACTCATGGCGGCAAAAGCACAGGCTCCTGTAAGCGAGCGCAATACCAGGCGTGGTTCCTGTTTTAATAATATGGCCATGGATTTAAAGATGGCTGCATAGCTTATTCTCAGACGTGGCAGGCTCGGCAATTTACCTTTTAAATAGAAACTTAAGCCCAGCATGGCGATGCCACTGACCACATAGATCATTTTCCAGTGAAACAGGTCGGAAAGTAATCCTGCAATACTGGTCGAAAGCAGAATGCCGACCAGCAAACCGCTCATCAGGAAGCCGACCACTTCTCCGGTTTTTTCCGGTTTCACCGCCATGGTGGCCAAGGGAATCAGGATCTGTGCAGCCACAGAAAAAAGCCCCGCAATAATGGTTCCAATCCAGAGCATCGGCAGATTCACGGCACTGGCACAAATAAATAAGCCCACGGCTGCACCCAGCATGAGAAAGGGAATGAGCTTGCTTTTATTCAGCATGTCGCCCAAAGGTACAATAAACAATAAGCCCAATGCATAGGAGATCTGGGCAAAGGTAACGGTAAGTGCCACTTGGGATTCAGGAACCTGATAATACTGCTGGATGGATGAAATCAAAGGCTGGCAGTAATAGTTTGCTCCCGCACATAAACCACAAGCAATAGCCATTAGCCAGAGCAAAGCTTTATCTTGGCTAATGTCGAGAGAAGTGTTCATAAAAGTCCCTTGCTTAATATTTTAGCGGCAATCAGTGGCTGCTTTATTTCAATCAACAGGAGTATAGCAAGACACCGAACAGGAATGAGTATACAAGCAGGCGAAGCTTGATCTTTGCCAGAGTATTCCATTGCCCATATTCAAATCTCTTATTTTGCAGAAGGCTATTTTGGACAAGGATATGAATATCTCTCTAAACATTCTTAGAATTGCAGTATTCACAGCATTTTGCTGAATCCGTTTAGTGGGCGAGTTTCTTCTTCGATAAGGTAATCATCATCACACCGACAATATTCAAGCCACAGCCGAACCATTGAATCGCATTCATTTTTTCACCCAAGAAAAAGGTGGCTAAAATAATGGTCAGAATGGGACCAATTGACGCAATCATGGCAGATTGTGAAGCACCTAAGCGCTCAATACTCTGCATTAATAATACGGTAGGTAAAACTGTAACCATAAAGCCCAGCCCAACGCCATACCAGATGACGGCACTGGGCAACTGCGCGAGCAAGCCAATCGGATTGGGAATTACAATCAAATAATGGGTCAGTGTTCCAATACAGGCAATACTCAGCGCAAGACCGGTAAAGTTCCATGAACCGAATTTCTGAATTAGGCGCGGCGTCAACAAGAGGTAGCTTGCAAAGGCCACAGCACTGGCAAAAACCAGACTCGCACCTAGCCAGAAATTACTTTGATGCGGAACATTGCTCTGTTCCTGCAACATTACAATCACCGTACCGCCATAACTGAGCAAAATTGCAAACAGACTTTTAAAGCTTAAGCGTTGTTTGTAAATGATGCTTGAAGCCAGAACCGTCATCGTAGGATATAAAAATAGAATAATCCGTTCCAGTGAAGCACTGATATACATCAGCCCGGCGAAATCCAGCCAGCTCGCCAGGTAATAACCGATCAAGCCTGCAAGGATCAGTAAGCCCCAGTCTTTAGTGCTCAGGTTTTTACTCTGATGTCGACTTAACCAGCAAATGAGAAGGAAAAAAGGCAATGCACTGGCCATTCTTAAAGCCATGAGCACGGTGCCATCCACCAGTGGGGAGAGTGCATAGGTCTGTTTAATAAAAATCGCTTTGGTACTAAACAAAAAGGCGGCACAAACAGCGAATAATGAACCTAATTGTGTTCTTGTTAGACTCAGTTTCATTTTACCTACTTGGGGCGTGTTTTAAGTATCAAAGAGGAGGTGTAGAAATGTGAATTATAAAGTTTTTAGTGAAGGAGGTGAAATGCAAAAATATGATGGTTAAGATTCCAATTCGGAATGAATCCCTTTTTATGAATTTAATTTATTTCAACAAAGTAGCGATCACAGAAAGCGGCGGAACTCAATTGAGCAAAATTCTTTGCAAAGATCCGATGAATGAGCTGAATGTAGCGTAGAAAAAAAGATAAAAGGCTGAAATTGGGTAGTTTTAATCAGTAGAAATAACGATATTGGAGTAAATGTCTACAATTCGCCCTAAAATGGTGCGAAAAATAGCCACTTAGTCAAAAATACGATTAAATCATCATCAAGCGAAATGGTCAGCAAAAAAAAATTCAAAAATTTTTTGATCTGATTAGACTTATGGCGAGTACAACTTGATTGACTAAAATAACAATTGAAATAGACACCAACAGAGATCCTTTGAGCATTATTTTGTAGTCGATGTTTAGAAATGATCTTTTAAAAACAGGCAGATTTTCTGCTTAATTCGTCTGTACGTTATGTCACTTTATCCAATTTTATTAAAAGTAGCGTCTAAATAGGCCGTTTTAGCCCCAAATCGGGGCATCTACAAATCAAGGTTTTATTTAAAGAAAAAGGTTAAATTGTCAGAATGATCAATTCGGATTTTTTAAAATCATGTTAAAAAATTGACAGCAGCGCTTAAATACAAAAAATTGGAAAGTGTTGCAATGACATTTAGGTGGATAAAAGCAGGTTTATTTAAAGCGAAACCCATAAATGCCATATCATATGATTATTTTTATGAATCACCAGTTCAGAATGTGGGCATTTATTAAATAAATATTGGGTGGTAATTTAAAAAAGTTCAATTAGAATCCAAAAATTCAACAAAAATGCATCCAGGGGGAAACATTGCTAAATGCAATGTTTACTTAAGAAAAATTAGCTTGAGGAAGGCTCATGCAGATCGGAATCCCAACCGAAACTGTTGTCGGTGAAAATCGCGTGGCAGCAACGCCAGAAACAGTAAAGAAGTTGATCAGTGCTGGTCATACAGTGGTCATTGAACGTAGAGCAGGTGTTAAAGCCGCTTATATTGACAGTGCATATGAACAAGTCGGTGCCAAAATTACCGATGATGCCTATACCGGCAGCCAGATTATTTTGAAAGTTCGTGCGCCTAAAGGTGACGAAATTCAAAAGCTTGCTCCAAACACCGCAGTAATCGCGATGTTTGATCCGTACCGCAATACTGAACTTGACCAATTTGCATCCACGCAGGTGTCTGCATTTGCTTTAGAGCTTTTACCCCGTACGCTTTCCCGCGCACAAAACATGGACGTATTGTCTTCGCAAGCCAACTTGGCCGGTTATAAATCGGTGCTTTTGGCTGCGGCAGAATACCAACGCATGTTCCCAATGCTGATGACTGCTGCAGGTACGGTTAAACCTGCCCGCGTGGTGATTATGGGTGTGGGTGTTGCAGGCCTGCAAGCGATTGCAACTGCGAAGCGCTTGGGTGCGGTAGTTGAGGCAACAGATTTACGTCCAACCGCTCGCGATCAGGTGGAGTCTTTAGGCGGCAAATGGCTAGATGTGCCCATGTCTGACGAAGAAAAGCAGAAAGCTGCCGATGCTGCTAAAAACGGTTATGGATGGATGCCAGGTGAGCAATACATCAAAGACCAGGCAGCGATTGTCGACAAAGCCGTTTCCAATGCGGATATCGTGATTACCACTGCGCTTTTACCAGGCCGTGATGCACCGCGTTTAATCAAATCTGAAACCGTGGCCAAAATGAAACCAGGTTCAATCATCCTGGATATGGCGGTTGAATCAGGCGGTAACGTTGAAGGTTCTAAATGCGGCGAAAATGTCGTGACCGATAATGGCGTGACCATTTTAGGCATTCCAAATATTCCGGCAACCGTGGCGACTGAAGCTTCAGCACTTTATGCACGTAATGTCTTTAATTTCCTGGAAACTCTTTTTGATCAAGACAAAAACTTTGTCATTAATCCAGAAGAAGAAATTCAAAAAGCGCTACTCGTCGCTCATGGCGGCCAAGTGCTGTTAAAGCGTGGTTAAGGAGATAGATCATGGTTGAAACGATTACAATTTTCGTCCTTGCCATCTTCGTAGGTTACTACGTAGTTTGGGGCGTAACACCCGCTTTACACACGCCACTGATGGCTGTGACCAATGCACTGTCTTCCATTATTGTGGTCGGTGCAATGATTCAAACTGTGGGCTTGCCTGTGATTGGCATTGACGCCAACGTGGCTTTCCAAAGCGTTAACATTGTGAGCATTTTAGGTGCGATCGCTGTGTTCTTGGCAAGTATCAACATTTTCGGTGGCTTTGCAGTAACTGCACGTATGCTTGAAATGTTTAAGCCGAAGCAAAAGAAAAAAGAGGGTTCATAAATGGAATTTATTCGAGACTATGCGGATTGGTTCTACTTGGTAGGCGCCGTTCTTTTTATCTTAACGCTTCGTGGCCTGTCTGGTCCTAAGACGGCAATTCAGGGTAACCGTTACGGCATGATCGCGATGGCGATTGCTGTGATCACGACTTTCTTTGTGGCTGAGCATCCTGTGGTCTGGATGATTATCGGCGCGATGGTCCTTGGTGGTGTGGTCGGTATTGCACGTGCACGTACTGTTCCGATGACGCAAATGCCTGAAACTGTGGCATTAATGCACTCATTGGTCGGTTTGGCTGCTGTTTTAATTGCGATTGCTGCAATTTTACATAATAACCAACTGACAGCATTGTTTACTCAAAATCAGACTGCTTTGGAAGCGGCTGGTGTTCAGCATGCACACATGAGCAAAGTTCATTTATTTGAATTGTTTGTGGGCTGTTTTGTGGGCGCAATTACCTTTACAGCTTCTGTATTTGCCTATGGTAAATTGGCTGCGAAAAAATGGGCAAAAACGATTTCGGGTAGCTGGGTTAAACCGGTACAAGCGATCATTTTCCTTGCCATGCTCGGTTTTGGTGTTCAGTTCTTCTTAACGGGTGATATGACGGCATTCTGGGCAATGACGGGTCTTGCGCTCGCATTTGGCTGGGTATGGATTGCACCTGTCGGTGGCGGTGATATGCCTGTAGTGGTATCACTTTTGAACTCATTCTCGGGTTGGGCAGCAGCAGGTATTGGTTTCACGCTTGAAAATAACATGCTGATCGTTGCAGGTTCACTGGTGGGTTCATCAGGTGCGATTCTGTCTTACATTATGTGTAAAGCGATGAACCGTTCGATCATCAACGTATTGTTTGGTGGTGCAATGGGTGGTACAGCAGTTGCAGCAGCAGATAATGGTGAAAAAGTTCAACGTAATCACCGTTCAGGTTCAGCAGATGATGCCGGCTTCCTGATGTCAAATGCAGACAGTGTTGTGATTGTACCGGGTTATGGTATGGCGCAAGGTCGTGCACAAAATGCAGTAAAAGAACTGTGCGAAATTTTGAAAGAACAAGGCGTAAAAGTACGTTTTGCGATTCACCCAGTGGCAGGCCGTATGCCGGGTCACATGAACGTACTGCTTGCAGAAGCGGACGTGGCCTATGAAGACATCCTGGAAATGGATGAAATCAACACAGATTTCCCTGCAACTGACGTGGTTCTGGTGATTGGTGCAAATGACGTGGTTAACCCTGCGGCAAAAGATGATCCAACTTCGCCAATTTACGGTATGCCAATTTTGGAAGCGCATAAAGCACGTACCATTATGGTGATCAAGCGTTCTATGGCAACAGGTTATGCAGGTCTGGACAATGACTTGTTCTATAACGAGAAGACCATGATGATCTTCGGTGATGCCAAGAAAGTCGTGGAAGATATGACTAAAGCGATTAACGGCGGCGGTCACTAAGCTTTATCTATAAATCTCCCCGAACCCATCTTTTAAAAAGGTGAGGAGCTTCGCAAGGGGGAGGATTAAAATAAAAAACCACCTTCGGGTGGTTTTTTATTGCAGGAGTATTTTTATTATTATCACTCATAATTTAAACCAAGACTTCTATATTTACTCATGGTTAAGTTATTATTCTTCAAGTTTTAAGCACTCCCCAATTCATAACATGGATGAATCAGCCAATCGAACTCAGACAATTACAGTCATTTGTCACAATTGTAGAGTAGGGCAGTATCGATTGGACCAGTCAAAGCAGATCAAGTCTATGCTCATGTAAAAACCAATATTAAGACAAAATATCTGGAGGTGGATTTACATCAATGATTATAAATATTGTTATACTTAGTAGTTGATTTAAAAAATATAAAGCTTCAGTTATGTAAAATGGCAGCATCTTAAAAATAAAACCACCAAGATGAAAAAAGCGACCTTATGGTCGCTTTTTCTTACTTTAAGCAGATTCTGGAGTAGCACGCCATAAGCTTTCAAGGTCGTAAAATTTACGCGCTGTTGGAAGCATAACGTGGACAACCACAAAACCGAGATCGATTAAGATCCATTCCGCATCACGTTCACCTTCAACGCCGATCGGGCGGAAACCCGCTTTACGTGCTTCTTCAGCAACATTATCTGCGAGGGCTTTAATGTGACGGGTTGATGTACCGCTAGCAATGACCATATAGTCTGCTACATTGCTAATCGCGCTGACATCAAGTTCAAGAATATCTTTTGCTTTTACATCTGATAAGGCTTCATGTACAACTTTTAAGCAAGCTTGTACATCTTTAGCTTGAGAATTCATTGTGTAATCGAGAGAATTAGAAGCGCTGGGCGATGGTTCTAAATTCATAAAGGGTTTTATTTCCGGACAATAACTCATCGTGTAATATAGCGGTTTTAGTGCCGAATTTCAATTCTGTTCATAATTTAACTTTGTGGATGTTTTACAAAATATTTATCTTTCCATGCAAAAGAATGGTTTGAGTGCGACTGAGGGCGATATTCTGCAGCCGTATAACCCGTATAGGTACTCTGATTAAGCCATTGAAATATTTCTGCAAAGTTAATTTGCGCCGTATCGGGTTCATGACGTCCCGGGCAGTCGGCAAATTGAATATGACCAATATCGTGAATATTTTCTTTTAACGCCTCAAATACCTCTTCCCCCATCATCGCCATGTGATAGCAGTCATATTGCATTTTCAGGGTAGGGTTTTGCACCGCTTCAAGCATTTCTTGCGCCTGTGCAATGTTCTGAACCAGAAAGCGCGGCATATCTGTGCCATTAATCATTTCAAATACCGGTTGAATCTGATGTTCACTCAGCATAGAGCAGGCAAGTTTTAAATTTTTCGCCAAAGTATTTAAGCAAGGCAAGAGGTCTGCATCAAGCGGCTGCTTGCCCGCTAAAATGTTCACGCTCGGCACATTTAGTGCGGTGGCATATTGAATGGCTTGTTCTAAACCGCGATGAAATTCAAGTTCCATTCCCGGTACGCCAGCAAGGCCATTGCCACCTTGCATTAAATCACCTGCAGGCACATTGATCAGGCAAAGGCTTAAGTCATGAATGGTCAGCTGGGTTTGAATTTGTTCAATGCTGAGTTCATAGGGAAACTGAATTTCTACATGCTGAAAACCTTGTGCATGAGCCAGAGCAAAGCGCTCAATCAAAGGCACTTCAGTAAAAATCATCGATAAATTTACAGCCAGCTTAATCATGCCTTACTCCTTGCTCGTTAGAACTTGCTCGTTAGAAAATGAGATGCTTAAGATTCAACAAGTTGAATTACAGTCGCAAGATCAGCTTCAGCATAGCCTTTATTTTGATGCGTTTTCAATTGCGATAATGCCTGTTTTGCAACAGGGATATTTAAATTGAACTGTTCGGCCAGCTGCACTGCATTATTTAAGTCTTTGGAGAGGGTTTGAACTTTCCATTGCACCGGTTCAAAAGTATGGGTTGCCATACGCGGAGTTAAAATCTGGAAAGGTTTCGAGTCGGCAAAACCACCGGCAAGTGCAGGGGCAAGCAATGTCGTGTCAACGCCTGCCTGCGCCGCTAAAGCTACCGCTTCGGCTATTAAAGTACTGTTGGTAGCTACAATTAACTGATTACAAATTTTGGTCGCTTGCCCAGTTCCTGTTTCGCCCATGCGGGTGACACGCTGGGAAAGCACATTATAAATCAGCGATAAATTCTGGATGGTTTGCAGGTCACCACCGGCAAAAATGACCAAGGTTCCTTGTTCAGCACCTGCCGTTCCACCCGAAACAGGGGAGTCAATCCACTGTACCTGGAGAGTTTGGGCCTGCTTGGCCAAAGTCTTGGTTTTATCCACAGACAGACTGGAGAAATCCACAATCACTTGTCCAGTTTGTAAGTGGTTCTGAATCTGATCATAGACCGCTTGCACTGCAGTATCATCCGCCAGACAGGTCAAAATAACAGGATATTGTCCAATCTCTTGCAAGTCTAAGGCAGTGGCACCCATATCAACCAGCACATCACAAGCCGATGCTGTTCTGTTCCAAACGGCCACTTCAAAACCGGCTTGAATGAGTCGGGTGGCCATTCGGCTGCCCATCAGTCCCATGCCTAAAAATGCAATTTTTGTATTACGATCAAAACTCATGTGTTTTTCTCTGCACAATCCTGTTATCGGGATATTTTACTTATATTGGCGCGGTAAAAACTGAACTTCCGGGTTCTTGTCTTTTTTACGCGCCAATTTACTGTTTTTACCCAACAGTAATTTTAGTTGCCAAATTTTCTCAAGACGTAAAGATTTTTTCGGCTCATGTTCCATGGCATCGAGTACGCGTTTGGCGGCGGTGAGTGCATCAGGAGAGCGTTGCAACATTTCTTCTGCAAGGGCTTGGGCTTTGCTGATGGGCGATTCATCTAGATGCGTTACCAAACCAATGTCCTTGGCATAATTGGCATCGAAAATACGTCCAGTCAAGGTCAGCTCTTTGGCCAGATCGACATTAATAATGCCTTTAATGGATCGGGTCAGTCCCATGTCTGGAACCAGTCCCCAGCGGCTTTCCATAATCGACATTTTGGTTTCCGGATGTGCAATACGAATATCCGCAGCCAGTGCCAATTGCATTCCGGCACCCAGGCAATATCCTTCAATTGCAGCAATCACGGGAACAGGTAGTTCCTGCCAAATCAAAAAAGCTTTTTGGAATAGACTTTGCCCCGGTTTGATCAGCTCCCAAGCCGCATAAGCTGTATTTTTCGGTGCATTTAAATCAGCAAGATCAATCCCGGCGCTAAACACATGCGCTTCGCCAGTTAAAATAACGCAACGAATCGAGCGGTCTTTTTTGATGTTATTGGCCGCATTCACCAGTTCGCGTAACAAGGCAAAACTCATTGCATTGCGTTTTTCTGGACGGTTTAAAGAAACGGTTGCGATGCCATTATTTTTTTCGATGCGAAGTAACGCCATGTTGTATAGACCTGTAATTTTTTTCTATTGTTTTGAGCATAACACGGACATTTCTCGGATACATGCCACGATCCATGACAGTAGAGTCACATCTAAAGATAGACGTAACTTCCATCATTCGAATAAGACCGTTTAAGTATTCTGTTTGTTTAAGATTTGCTGCGATGCCTGTTCAACTTGCTGAATGACCGACTGCAATTCATCAAAACGGTTTAGTGTTTCCTGAATAAACGTTTCGTCGGCTTTACGACGCTCTTTACGTAAAGAAGAAACAAATTGCTCAAATCCACCGGTGGCTTGTTGGAGTGTAGGCGCACCGACATAGCGGGTTGCACCATATAAACGATGCAACACATGTTCCAGTTGCGGGAAATCTTCCATTTCAATCAACTGCTGCATCTCGCTCAATTCTGTTGCGAAACTGTCGACCAGCATTTTAAGCAGATCGATTGCCAGATCTTCTTTATTGGCTGCCAGTTGCAAGCTTTGTTGCCAATCTAGAATATTTGGATCAAGTGCTTCAATCAGAATGGCTTTATCGACACTTTTGGCCTTTTTGAAGGTTTCTGAGGTTAAATGGGTCAAAATTTGAGTGATCTGATCCATTTGAATCGGTTTGGTGACGTAATCATCCATGCCAACCTGCAACAGCTTTTGTTTCTCATCTGCCAGTGCATGCGCTGTCAGGGCAATAATCGGCAAGCGTTTATGGTTCTCTAAAGTCGATTCTAGAGAACGGATGGCACGAGTGGTATCGACTCCTGACATCACCGGCATCTGAATATCCATAAAGATGACATCAAATGCAGGCAACTCTTGTTCAATCCGGTTCTGTATGATTTCCAGCGCTTGTTGACCGCTTAAAGCCTTGGTGGTCTTGACATTCAGTTCACCCAAGAGTGCCTCTAAAACAATCAGATTGGGTAAATGGTCATCGACAGCAAGGACATGCAGGCCTTGGCCATTAAATTTTTCATGCACATCCTGCTCGAAAACCGGTTGATTGCTGAGCAGCTGGATCAAGGCACTACGGCTCAAGGGTTGATACAGCGGACGCGCGCGATATTCATTCAGCATGTTCGGATCGAGCGCCATCTGATAACCATAAACTGCAATATTGCCATGATAACGGTTACGAATTTCTTTCAGCAAAGCTTCGCCATCGCCACTATGGTCCACGATCAGCCAGGTATTTTCATCACTTTCCGAGAACTGATTCAGCTGACTGAATAAATCCAGAATCGAGCTGGTTTCGACATGATGCACATCATAATTTTCGAGATAATGACGCAGAATATTGGCCGTTGCAGGATGGGCTAAATAAGACACCACCTGCATGTTGTCGAAGTGAGGATGAACAATTTCAATCTCGTCATTTACAGCAAACATGGCGCTAAACCAGAAGGTGGAACCTTTTTCAGTCGGTGCACGTTCCTGGTTGTCTTCAAAGCCAATTTGCCCTTGCATCAAATGCACCAGCTGTTTGGAAATGGCCAGGCCGAGTCCTGTACCACCAAATTGACGGGTCACCGAAGCATCACCTTGCGAGAAGGATTCAAACAGTTTTTTACGGTCAGTACCACTGAGGCCAATCCCGCTGTCCTGCACGCTAAAGTGCAACAGGCATTGTCCAATATCGTCGTGCTCCATACGGGCACGGACAATGATTTCACCGTCCGGGGTAAATTTAATCGCGTTGGAAATTAGATTGGTGAGAATCTGTTTAAAGCGTAATGCATCGCCAATCACTTGCGTTGGAATATTATCGGCATAATAAAAAGCCATATCGATATGCTTTTGAGCCGCGAGTGGGGACAACATATCCATCACATCAAAAATGGCTTCTTCCAGATCAAAAGGCGCGGTTTCCAGTTCCAGCTTACCGGCATCAATTTTCGAGAAATCCAGTACGTCATTAATCAGGGCCAGAAGATGGGCAGATGATTTACGAATGGTTTGCAGATACAGGTTTTGTTCATTGCTCAAGTTGCCTTGACGCAGCAATAAATGAATAAAGCCATCAATACTGTTCAATGGCGTACGCAATTCATGACTGATATTGGCCAGGAATACCGATTTGGACTGGTTGGCTGAAATTGCCTGGTCACGGGCCTGACGGTAGGTAATGTTCTGAACTTCTAGGGTATCTAAGGTACGACGTAAATCGTCTTCAGTCTGTTCGGTATGTTCTTTGAGTTCTAAAAAGCTGAAATGCAGGCGTTTCACCACATTGGCAATATCACGCTGTAACAGGCGTAATTCACCGGTACTATTAATCACCATGTGCTGGTCAAGCGTATCGGCATTCAAGCGTTGTAACTGCATGCGAATTTCGTACATCGGTGCAATCCAGCGACGCGAATAAAAATTCAGGCACAATAAAAGCAGCAATAAAGTCAGTAAGCCGGTTGCAATCAGCACCACCATAACCCGATAACGGGCAATTTCTAGCGGTTGGTTATCTAGTTCAATGACCAGTCGTGCAGGCGTTTGAGTATGGTCATTAATTTTGAGTGCATAAATATTATTATCATGATACAGAATAGGGCCGACAAAAGCGGCTTGAGAGTCAATCTTTGGCCAAGGTTCCTGATCCTGAAAACCGATACTTAAACGGTTTCTACCTTTTTCATCAATAATGGCGGCACGAATTAAATATTTTTCATTCAGCATGACCTGCATGGCATTACGTGCCTGATCATACTGCCATGGATAACTGCTTAATAAGTCGATGGCAGCTTCAGAGGTGAGCTGATAACGGGTCACAATGGCAATCGCCATTTGACGCTGCTGCGCACGCGAGGCATTGGAGGTTTCGGATAGAACTAGCAATGCCCCGACACATGCCAAAATCATAATCGGCACAAAAATCAGTGCAATGAGTTGTCCATATGCATGATTTAAGTGTAGACGTTTAAATAACTTTTTATTGATATTTGACATGATTAAAGCAGTTTATTTTCTATGCACGGAATATTAGCACGCTTTATTTAAAACTGACTGTGCTTTAATCACTTTCAATAAAAAGCCTGTTAAATGGGTGCAGCGCGGAGCATTTTTTCATACAATAGACTCACCTCGATATAGGTGCAAATAATGAGTAATACCACCCCTGATTTTCAAGCAGACGAATTTTTGTTAGACCACTACGTAGGCAACACGCCTCTGGTGCGTTTGCAACGTCTAGCAAGTCACACTCAAGCAACAGTATTGGCTAAACTTGAAGGAAATAATCCTGCAGGTTCGGTAAAAGACCGTCCAGCGTATAACATGATTATGCAAGCTGAAAAACGTGGTCAAATTAAACCGGGTGATACACTGATTGAGGCGACAAGCGGAAATACAGGTATTGCCTTGGCTATGGTTGCTGCAATGCGTGGCTATAAAATGAAACTCATTATGCCTGCAGGTTCAAGTCAGGAACGCAAAGATGCGATGCGTGCTTATGGCGCTGAACTGATTGAATCTTCAAGCATGGAAGAGGCGCGTGATATGGCGCTGCAAATGGAAAAAGATGGTAGGGGATTGGTATTGAACCAGTTTGGTAACCCGGACAATGTCGAAGCACATTACCTCACCACCGGTCCAGAAATCTGGCAACAGACAGGCGGTAAAATTACCCATTTCGTCAGTTCCATGGGAACCACCGGGACGATTATGGGGATTTCCAAATATCTAAAAGAACAAAATCAGGATATTCAAATTGTCGGTTTACAACCTTCTGAAGGTTCAAATATTGCAGGTATTCGTCGTTGGCCACAAGAATATCTTCCCACCATTTTTGATCCGAAACGCGTTGACCGGATTATGGATATTCCGCAAATTGAAGCGGAAAAAATGGCACGGCAATTGGCGCGCAAAGAAGGCATCAGTGCCGGAACTTCATCAGGTGGTGCAGTTTGGGCCTCAATCAAGCTGGCTGAAGAAAATCCGGGCGCGGTGATTGTATGTATCATCTGTGACCGTGGTGACCGTTATCTTTCTACAGGTTTATTCTCTGTAAAAGATCCTGAATAAATCTCAATTTTTGTGAGTTAAGATGCGCTTACCTGTTTTAATTTTCGATATAGAAACCTTGACCGATTTAAAATCGGGAGCGCATTTGTATGGTCTGGATTTGCCGGAAGCAGATCTGGAACAGGCGTTGATTAAATTGCGTCGCCAAGAATCCGGCATGGACTTTCAGCGTCTGGCCTTGCATGAAATTGTCTGTATTTCCGGTTTATGGTTTGATGAGCAAGGCGGCATGAAAATGTTCTCGTTTAGCCGGGAGCAGAACACTGAAGCAGAAATTTTAAAGAAATTTCTCTCGATTTTTGACAAGCGTCATCCGACTCTGGTCAGCTGGAATGGCTCGCAATTTGATTTGCCGGTGATTCTGTTTCGGGCCATGTATCATGGTTTGTCTGCACCCAGTCTATTCGACCAAGGCGAAATTGATCAGCAAAAGCGTTATAATAACTACCAGAATCGTTATCACCATCGTCATGTCGATTTGATGGATGTGATTGCGATGTTCAATGGCCGCCAATTTCAGAAGTTGGATGATGTTGCCCATTTGCTCGGTTATCCGGGCAAGCGTGGTGATGGCGCCTATCATGTGCCTGAATATGTACGTCAGCAAGAATGGCAAAAACTCACCAGTTATTGCGAAGGTGATGTCATCAATACCTGGCTGATTTACCTGCGCTGGTCATTGTTAAAAGGTCAGCTTTTACTCAATGATTACCGTGATGCAGTTCAGTGCACCATCCAGTTTTTATCGACTCAACCTCAACATGCAGATTTTCTGGCAGTATGGCGTGAAACCTCACAGCGTACTGAATTTACAGCTGCAGATTTTATCTCTCCCACACTCTAGGTATTCATGAAACATAGAACCAAGCCACGTCCAGCTCAACAGCCGATTTACACTTTTCAGGTTGAGGCACTTTCACACGAAGGACGCGGGATAGCGCACTATGGAACACATCCTGATCACCCAAGTGACAAGCAAGGCAAAAAAGTATTTATCAGTTATGCCTTGCCTGGTGAGACTGTAAAAGCACAAATTACCAATGTGGTAAAACGTTTGGAAGAAGCGGACAGTATTGAGCTGTTAAGCGCACCTGCTGCAACCCGTGTTGAACCGAAATGTCCCCATTTTACCGTGTGCGGCGGCTGTAATATGCAGCACATTCAGCAAGATGAGCAAATTCGCTTAAAACAAGAGGTTTTAAAGTCGCATTTAGAACATTTTGCCGGAATCCAGCCTGAACAATGGCTAGAACCATTACGCTCGCAACGTGAAGACTACCGTCGTAAAGCCCGGATTGGTGTACGCTATATTCCGGCGAAAGACAAACTGGTGGTGGGTTTCCGTGAACGCCAAAGTAACAAGCTGATTTCCATTGACCGCTGCATGGTGCTGGATCGTGAATTTGGATCGATCACTGCGCTGAAACAGTTACTCGAAAGTCTAAAAGCCAAAGCAGCCATTGGTCATGTAGAATTGGCCATGGGTGATGCAGATATTGCACTGGTGGTTCGTCATACTGAAAAATTATCAGCAGATGATGTCAACCGATTAAAACAGTTTACGTTAAACAAGCTGTGGCAATTGTATTTGCAGCCTGCAGGCAGCGACAGCCTGCACCGTGTGGATGATCCGAACGCGGCGATGCGTTTGCATTATGCTGTAGATGAATTTAATGTGAAATTTGGCTTTAATCCGCTTGATTTTACTCAGGTAAACTCTACGATTAATCCGCAAATGCTGAAGCTGGCATGTGATTTGCTTCAGTTGCAGCAGGGCGAACGCGTGCTTGACCTGTTCTGTGGTTTAGGCAACTTTACTTTACCGCTGGCCCGTTGTGTTGGTGAAACAGGGCAAGTGGTGGCTGTTGAAGGAAGTGAAGAAATGGTTCAGCGTGGCGCAGAAAATGCTAAAAACAACGCGATGAGTCACGTACATTTTTATTCACAAGATTTAACAAAAGATTTTTCGCATCATTCTTGGGCAAAACAGGGATTTGATGCATTATTGATTGACCCTCCGCGCTCCGGTGCAGAGGAAGTAATGCATTATGTATCCAAATTTGGTGCAAAAAGAATTGTTTATGTGTCATGTAATCCTGCAACATTGGCACGCGATGCTGGTGTGTTGGCGAAATATGGCTATCGATTAAAAAAGGCGGGGGTGATGGATATGTTTACCCATACGGGACATGTCGAATCTATTGCCTTATTCGAAAAAGATAAAGAAATAAACGATTTAGAATATGATAAGTAAAGAGGTAGGAGAAGGGTATGGTCACAGTACGTGAACAACTTCCTGGACGTCTCAATGAGCTGTCCGAGGAAGCGACTGTAGAGCATGCCGAACAAGCTCGACACGATTTGGCGGAATGGCTGGATCGGGTTCGTGGCATATTAGATGACGCAGCGCTTAAACAACTCGAAGAAGTTGCTCATCTAACTTTACATAAAGAGTTGCAAACCACGGTTAATCATCGCTCCAATACCTTCTATACCGGTATTGAGATGGCGGATATTTTGGCGCATTTACATGTGGATGAAGATACTTTGTCCGCTGCAATGCTGTACCGAAGTGTGCGTGAAGGCGTCATGACGCTTGAAGAAGTTCATGAACATTTTGGCGAGCAAGTGCATAGTCTGGTCCAAGGGACCTTGGCGATGGGTAAGCTTTCTGAGCTGATTGAAAAGAACAAACGACTGGAAGACCATTTTAATAACAATCAAAGAGAACATTTAAGCGGCATTTATAAAATGCTGATTTCCGTGACCGAAGATGTACGTGTGGTCTTGATCAAGCTGGCAGAGCGTACTTATGCCTTGCGGGAATTGACCCAGGCATCACGCGAGCGTCAGGAACGGGTTGCACGAGAAATTTTGACCATTTACTCACCTTTGGCGCACCGTTTGGGGATTGCCCAGCTGAAGTGGGAACTTGAAGATTTAGCATTTCGTTATTTGGCTCCGGAACGCTATAAAGAAATTGCCTCCTTACTGAATGAAAAACGTCTAGAGCGCGAGCAATATATTCAGTTTGTCATTGATAAACTGAAGAATGAACTGGCGAGCTATAATATCGAAGCGGATATTACCGGACGAGTGAAACACATTTATTCGATTTATCGAAAAATGAAAAGTAAAAGCCTCAGTTTCGATCAGCTATATGACATTCGAGCGGTTCGGGTATTGGTTAAAAACGTCCCTGAGTGTTATCACTCACTGGGAATTGTGCATCAAATCTGGCGTCATATTCCGCATCAATTTGATGATTACATTACCAATCCTAAAGCCAATGGCTATCGCTCGTTGCACACAGCGGTCATTGCAGAGAACAAGTCGCTTGAAGTGCAAATCCGTACCAAGGATATGCACAATGAAGCAGAGCTTGGGGTATGTTCACACTTCAATTATAAAGAAGGCGCAAAAAATACCGATCATTCTTTTAACCATCGGTTGCATTCATTACGCGCAGTGCTTGAGCATTATCAAGAACGTAATGATGCCAGCGCACATAAATCAGAAGATGATGCCGAGAGTTTTGAACAGGTTCAGGATTTCGAAGGATTTGAAAAGATCTATGTGTTTAGCCGTGATGGAGACATTAAAGAATTACCCCGCGGTTCAACTGTTTTGGACTTTGCTTATCACGTTCATACTGAAGTGGGGAACAAGTGTTATGCAGCGCGGGTCAACCAGCGCTATGTGCCTTTAACCTATGCGTTAAAAACCGGCGAACAGGTTGAAATCTTAACCAAGAAAGATCGTGAGCCGAATCGTGACTGGTTAGTAAATTCGCTGGGTTATATCAAGACCTCGCGTGCACGCGACAAATTGCGCCATTGGTTTAGACAGCAAGACCGCAGTAAAAACCTGGAAGTGGGCCGTGAAATTCTGAATAAAGAACTTTCACGTTTGGCGATTCATCCTAAAAGCATTGATTTAAGTGATTATTGCAATCATTTCAATGTCAAATTGGGCGAAGATATTTTGATTGGTCTGGTGAATGGCGATATTAGCCTGCATGCCTTGATCAATCAGGTCAATCGTCATATGCACATCGGTCAGGATGAACCTGAATTGGTGCTCAAGCCGACATTAAATCCGCGTGCCAGCCATACCTTGTCTGCACATGGCATTTTAATTGACGGTCTGGACAACGTGGAATTGCATATTGCGCAATGTTGTCAACCGGTTCATGGCGAATCAATTGGTGGATATATCACGCTGAACCGCGGTGTAAGCATTCATAAAGTTGCCTGTCCTGATTATATCCGGATGATTTCTCAAGAACCTGAACGTGCTGTTGAAGCGGACTGGGAAATGCAGCCCACCCGTGGTCAAAGCGTACAGATTGTGGTGGAAGCTTATGATCGCCGTGGTCTGTTAAAAGACTTAACCCAAGTGATCTTTTCCGATCAAATCAATATTCGTCAGGTAAATACCATTTCTGAATCGGATGGTATTGCCAATATGAAGTTGTTAATTGAGGTGAAAGGTCTGGCACAATTATCACGTTTGCTGGCGCGTTTAGAGCAGCAACCGGGAATTATTAGTGCACGTCGCCTGGTGCAAGGTAGTTAATCCAAGCCTTTAAATTAGTACATAGAAACCAGCAACTTATGTTGCTGGTTTTTTTATGCAGGCAAGAATGACTTTAGCAGTTAGACTTTAAATGTATAAATAAATTAATAAAATACATTTATGTTGTTGAAAGTATAAAGGATATTTTTTTGTGTAATTTTTATCACAAATGCTATAATCCGGCGAATAAAATGGCTTCCGAGCTAAACAATTTTTAGGGTATGGAATAATTCGGCAATGATTCAAATAAATGTATCACAACTGTATAACAGTCGTGCCGATGAGACCGTGCCTGCCTTAGAACAGATTCCTGCCATGCAGCGTAGACGCTTATCTGGAATTGCAAAATTGGCTTTAAATTGTGCCATTCAATCGCTGAAATCAGAATCGGTGGATTATATTGTTTGGGCATCACAATATGGTGATGAACATAAAACGCTGAAAATTCTGGCAGATGTGCTGCAAGATCAGACGCCATCACCGACCCAGTTTTCGACCTCTGTGCATAATGCCATAGCCGGGCTGTATTCGATTTTATGTCAGGATGCAATACCATCGACCAGTCTGGCAGCATCCTGGAGTGAAGCCCTGATTGAGGCCTATGCCTGGTTAAAAACCATAGCAAAACCCAATGCACGCGTTTTGGTGGTGTATTACGATGAAGCTTTACCTGAAATTTATCAGGAATTTCAGCCATTCAGCGGTTTTGCCATGTCGGCCCTCATTAGTTTAGAGACGCCAAATCTGCAACTGGATCTAAACGCATTAACCCATCATCGCCATAAATATTTAGATGCGCAAAACTTTTATAATTTTTGGCATTCCGTAGATCAGACGCAAGATCATCGTCATACTCAGGCATGGCAAAAATGTTAAAACGCGGTCAAATCAAACAAAAAGCCAACTACCTTTGGCGTGTGGGCGCAACCGGTTTTAGTTTTGCCAGTTTCGGCATGGGTGGGGTAATTATTGGTGGGCTGGTTGCACCTTTGGTCAATCTATCGACCCGGAATCCGGAGTTGCGTCAGCAGCGCACGCAAAAAGCGATTAAGCATAGTTTCAAGGGTTTTACCGAAATGATGGTCAAGCTTGGAATTATGACTTATGAGATTGAAGGTCTGGAAAAATTACAGCACAGCAGGCAGGAACTGGTCATTGCCAACCATCCAACCCTGGTTGATGTGGTGGTGCTGATTGGTTTGATGGAACAGGCTAACTGTGTGGTCAAACAAGCCCTGTGGTCAAATCCGTTTACCCGAGGCCCTGTGCAAAGTGCCGGTTATATTTTAAATGCAGGCTCTAAACAGTTTATTCAGGACTGCGTTGCAAAATTAAAGACAGATCAGGCTGCATCTTTACTGATTTTTCCTGAAGGGACACGTACAGCAAAAGGCGAAGTACTGAATGAGTTTCAGCGCGGCGCGGCCAATATTGCGATTCGTGCCAATGTGCCGATTCGTCCGGTGCTGATCACTTGTACACCTTCAACCTTAACCAAGAATGAAAAGTGGTATCACATTCCTTCACGTCCTTTTCATATTCACGTGAAGGTACGGGATACCATTCACCTTGATGAGCTTTTAGATGATGTCACGGTCAGTCCGAAAAATGTGCGTCATCTGAACCATCAATTACACCAGTTTTTTAACCAAGAGTTATCTGAAAAATGAGCAATCTTGCTGATGAATTAAAGCAAATGATTATCGATGTTCTGGCCCTTGAGGACATCAGCATAGATGATATTGAAACCGAAGTACCGCTATTTGGCGATGGTCTGGGTCTAGATTCCATTGATGCCTTGGAACTCGGGTTGGCGCTGAAAAAACGTTACAACATTCATTTGAATGCTGAATCGGCAGAAACCAAGCAGCATTTTAAATCAATTCAAAGTCTGGTGGCTTTGGTTGAAGCACAGCAAAAGGCATAAGAGGTTGTATGTTAACTCAGGACCAAGTACTTGAAAAATTAAGGGAATGGATGGAAGATCTGTTCGAGATTAGCCCTGAAGATGTTCAGCTGAATGCGAATTTAGCCAATGATCTGGATGTGGACAGTATTGATGCAATTGACCTTGTCGTGAAAATTAAAGAGCTGACAGGCAAACAGGTGAATCCTGAAGACTTTAAAAATGTCCGCACAGTGCAGGATGTGGTGACCGTTATTCAGAACATGTCTGCTGCATGAAACTGATCTTCAAAGGGATAGTAGCAATTGGGTTGATGCTCTATCCTTTTTTAGTGGGTTATAGTCTGGCGCATGGCCAATATATCTGGGTCAGCAGTTTGCTGATTGTACTGGGCATTTTGCGCCTGTTTAGCAAGAGCAATGCCTTGCTCTGGCCACTTACCGGATTTGCGATTTTATGTGGCAGCTTGAGTCTGATTTTAAAAGATCATGCCTGGCTGAAGCTATATCCAGTGTTGATGAGTGTCGGTGCATTGATTATTTTTGCCTCGACTTTAATTCGTCCACCTTCCATGATTGAGCGTTTTGCCCGGTTGGCAGAACCGAATTTACCCGAAGCCGGCGTGATCTGGACCCGTAAAGTCACCCTAGTGTGGTGTGGTTTTTTTGTGCTGAATGCCCTGATTGCATTGGCGACCGTGTTGTTCGCTTCCATGCAGGTTTGGGTGCTGTATAACGGCTTTATTTCCTATGTACTGATGGGGCTATTACTACTGGGCGAATTTATCTTGCGTAAGCGACAGCAGCGCTTAAATCAATTTCAGGAATAAAAACAGACTATTATGTTGTGTCATTTTCAGAGCCATCTTCATTCACTGAAACCATTGTGTATTCAGCCTGATTTAAGCCAAATTCGTTTTCAGGATTTTTGGCAGGATGTGATACAGCAAAGTCATGCAATTGAGTCGCTTTCACAGGAAAGTTGGGCACTTTGGGAAGCTGACAGTTACCAATTTTTAGTGTTGTTATTTGCGGCACTTTTGGCCAAAAAACAGGTGCTGTTGCCGCCGAACCGGGTCAGTGATCTGGAAAAAGAACTGGCTGAACAAAACATATTTTTCTTACAGCGTCAGCCGGTATCATCCCTACAAAATCAAAGCATTGAACTGAATCTGGATGATGCCTTTTTGAATCAGGCACAACTCTATTTTTATACTTCAGGTTCAACCGGTCAGCCGAAGAAAATCCCGCGTACCTTGCGTCAACTGCTGAATGAAGTGCAGGGCCTGGATGCCAGTTTTCAGTTGCCGGAACAGGCGATTGCGATTGCCACGGTCAGTCACCAGCATATTTATGGCTTGCTGTTTAAGTTGTTATGGCCTCTCGCAAGCGGTCGCTGTTTTTATCAGGCACAGCTGGCTTTCCCGGAAGATGTGGCTGATCTCCAGAAAAAATTATCAGCCTTCAAGTTAGAAAATTATGTGATTTCCAGTCCGGCACTGTTAAAACGCTGGACTCGGGATGTGCTGTTGCAAGACTGCTTAAGCGTATATTCATCCGGTGGGAAACTGGAATCCGGTGTGCGTCCATATCTGAACCGACCCGTTACCGAAGTCTTTGGCAGTTCGGAAACCGGTGGTATCGCGCATCGAAAGCAGGATGACGCTTTATGGACTCCATTTGCCAATGTCGATATTCAGGCAGCTGAGCAGCAGGAACTTCAGGTGAGAACCAATCATGCATTTAGTGAAGACTGGATTTTTACCGGCGATAAAGTAGAAGGGATTGAGGTTGAAAATCTAAAAAGTCCATTTCGTTTGTTGGGACGTTTGGACCGGATTGTAAAACTGGAAGAAAAACGCTTAAGTCTGGATGCGATTGAACAGAAAATTGTCGAGCTAGATGACATGGTGCAATGCCATGTGCTGATTCTGGAACGGGAACATCGCCAGATTTTGGCCTGTGTTGCGGTATTGTCGGAGCAGGCCAGACAACAGCTGCAAAATACCAATAAAGCACACTATGTTGCAGCCATAAAAGCTCAGTTGAAAGCCAAACTGGAAAGCATCGCCATTCCAAGACAGTGGCGTTTTTTGACACAATTACCGCAAAATGCCCAATCTAAGCTGAATAAACAATACATGAAATCCTTATTTCAACCTATGTTATTGCCTATTGTATTGCAGCAACAGAATGAGCCAGATCAGGCACTTTATCGTCTAGAGTTTTCTTGCGAACTGGAATGCTTTAAAGGGCATTTTCCAGATTATCCAATTTTCCCCGGTGTGGGACAGATTGGATTTATTCAGCATTTTGCCCGTCAAAGCTGGGCAGAGCTTGAGTGGTGTAATGGTTTTGAACAGCTCAAGTTTCAAGATCTCATCCGACCTTATATGGTACTGCAACTGAAATTGTCGAGAAAACTGCATAAAGTGAGTTTTGTATTAAGTCATGCAGATCAGACACTGGCATCTGGACGTTTGTTGTTTAGAACACAAACTGAACAGGCTTAGAAGGGGGATGTATATGCAGCATTGTTTTGTGATTCCAGTTTATAACCATCCACATTATATTGAGGCTTTGGCTGAGCATTTGGATCAGTTTCAGATGCCGATCATTCTGGTAAATGATGGCAGTGATGCGGCGTGTACAGCACTTTTACATGATATTGCAGCACAACATCCATGGGTGGAGCTGGTTGAGCATAGCCATAATCAGGGCAAAGGACAGGCAGTGATTAGTGGTTTGCGCCATGCACATAAGCTAGGTTTCAGCCATGCCTTACAGCTCGATTCTGACGGTCAGCACGACTGGCAGGATGTGGCAAAATTCTTGCAAATATCTCAACAAAACCCGGACGCGATGGTCATCGGTCAGCCGATTTTTGATGAATCGGTTCCAAAAAAACGCTTATACGGTCGTTATGCTACCCATATCTGGGTGTGGATCAACAGTCTGTCTTTTGAGATTAAAGACAGCATGTGCGGTTTCCGGGTTTATCCGCTGGACAGTACGATTCAGGTATTAGATTCAGCAAAATTTCAGCCGCGTATGGGCTTTGACAGTGAAATTTTGGTCCGTTTGAAATGGGCGAATGTGCCTTTTATTAATGTACCGACCAAAGTGATTTATCCTGAAAATGGCATTTCACATTTCAATTTGTGGCGTGACAATCTGGGTATGAGTCAGGCACATTTACGTTTATTTGGCGGTATGCTGGTTCGCTTGCCTAAATTGCTGTCACAGAAAGTGAAAGGTTAATTAAGTGGCTGAGCTGCATCCAACGCAATGGAACGACATCAAAGAGCATGGGGGAATGTTTTCACTGACTTTGGTGTTGGCTTTCTATCGTCTAGGTGGTCGCTGGCTTTGCCGGGTATTGATGTATTTTATCATTCTGTGGTTCTGGGTTTTTTCAGTCACTGCACGTCAGGCTTCACTGCAATATTTGACCCGGTTACATCATTTTGCAGGTTCTGGTTCCCCGTTTAAAAGCGCTCCAGGTTTGAGTCATAGCTATTTGCATTTAATGCAGTTTGGCGAATGTATTCTGGATAAAATTGAAGGTTGGCTCGGTAAAATATCTGAGCAGCAACTGGTTTTACAGGGTCATGAACATTTGCGTGCCCATTATCAAAAAGGCGCGGTCATTGTCGTTTCACATTTTGGCAATATTGAATTGCTGCGTGCCATTAAGTCGGAACATCCACAAAAAATTAATGTCCTGGTCTATCAAAAGCACGCCACCAAATTTAACCGGTTTTTAAAAAAACTGAATGATCATGCCGATGTCAATCTGGTCTCAGTAGATGAGTTGGGTGTAGAAACCGCTTTGATTCTGCAAGAAAAACTTGATCAGGGTGAATGGGTGATTGTTGCAGCAGATCGCGTACCCGTTCAATCAGATCGGGTACAGCGCATTTCATTCTTGGGGGAAGAAGCCAACTGGCCGCAAGGGGCATGGATTTTAGCCAGCTTGCTGAAAGTGCCGGTGCTTGCCGTGTTTTGTTACCGCGTTGCAGATCAGTTTGAAGTGCATATTCACACAATTGCCGAGCAACTGAATTTCCCGCGTAAAACCCGTATGCAGGCGATTCAAAATATTACACGCCAATATGTCAGCTTACTGGAGCGGCACTGTATTCGTGCGCCATATCAATGGTTTAATTTCTATAATTTTTGGAACAAAGATTAATGCAAGTGTTAGTTGTTGGGGAAACACCACTCTCGATTGAAGATGTGGTTGCTGTTGCACGTCAGGAAAAATCAGTGGCTTTGCCTGCCAGCACTGAATGGCGCGAGTTGATACAGCGCGGTGCAGATTTTCTGGATCAACTGTTGCAGGATGAAGGCGTAATTTATGGCGTAACCACCGGTTATGGCGATTCCTGTCTGGTAGAAATTCCCGCGCATCAGGTCAATGAACTGCCTTTACATTTATCCCGTTTTCATGGCTGTGGTCTGGGGCAAAATCTGGATTTAATCACCGCACGTGCTGTGGTGGTAACGCGTCTATGTTCGCTTGCACGTGGGTATTCGGGTGTTTCGCAAGCCTTGCTGCAACGTCTGGTATGGATGTTAAATGAAAATGTGATTCCGGTGATTCCATCAGAAGGTTCAGTCGGGGCGAGTGGAGATTTAACCCCATTGTCCTATATTGCGGGTGCTTTGGTCGGTGAGCGTGATGTGTATTATCAGGGGCAGATTGTTCCAATCAGTCGTGTCTATGCAGAAAAAGGCATGCAGCCTTTGGTGATGCGTCCCAAAGAAGGACTGGCACTGATGAACGGTACAGCGGTGATGACCGCGATTGCCTGCCTGAACTATAAAAAAGCCGAACAGATCAGTTTGGCCAGCACCTGTATTACCGCGCTGAATGTTTTGGCTTTGGAAGGTAATCCAAGTCATTTTGATGAAGTACTGTTTGCGCAAAAGCCGCATCCGGGGCAGCAAAATATTGCCGCGCAATTGCGTGATTGGCTAAACAGTGAAGTGCAAACCGAGCATCAGAGTTCACGTTTACAAGACCGTTATTCGCTACGCTGTGCACCGCATATTATTGGCGTGTTTGAAGACTCGAAAGTATGGTTGCGCCAGTTCATTGAAAATGAATTGAACTCGAGTAATGACAATCCACTGATTGATCCAGTGAATTTACGCGTATTGCATGGTGGTCATTTCTATGGAGGACATATTGCCCAAGCCATGGACAGCCTGAAAATCATGGTTGCCAATATTGCCGATTTAATGGATCGTCAACTGGCGCAACTGGTCGACTATAAAATGAACAATGGTTTGCCACGGAATCTGACTGGTGCAACTGATGAGCGTTTGCCGCTGAATCATGGCTTTAAGGCGGTACAGATTGGCGTGTCGGCATGGACGGCAGAAGCCTTGAAACAAACGCTTTCAGCTTCCATTTTCTCGCGTTCGACCGAATGCCATAACCAGGACAAGGTCAGTATGGGCACCATCGCGGCTCGTGATGCCAGCCGTGTGATTGTGCTGACTGAACAAGTGATTGCGGCACTGTGCTGTGCCAGCGTGCAAGCCATTCACTTAAAAGGTTTGGATGGCAAACTGGCTGAAGTGTTGGCTGCATTTAAGGCTTGGGTGCTGCAAACATTTGATTACGTGGTGGAAGACCGCCCATTGCAGCACGAGTTGCAGCAGCTGGTGGATCGTTTGGAAAATCTGGAATTATTAAGCAGTGAACTTGTTCGCTAAACCTGATGGGATATAGACTATGCATGCCGATGTGATGATTGAAGTGCCATTTCATGATGTAGATACCATGGACGTGGTCTGGCATGGACATTATCTAAAGTATTTTGAAATTGCACGCTGCAAGTTGCTGGACCAGTTTCAGTATAACTATAAACAGATGCGTGACTCTGGCTATGCATGGCCTGTAATTGAAAGCCACGTGCGTTATGCACATGGCATCCTGTTTCAACAAAAAATTCGGGTGCGTGCCATTTTAAAAGAATGGGAAAACCGCCTGAAAATTGAATATCAAATTTTTGATGTGGAAACTGGTAAAAGGCTGACCAAAGGCTATACCACCCAAGTGGCGGTACATATTGAAAGCCGTGAAATGTGTTTCCAGTCGCCGCAAATTTTATTGGAGCGTTTAAGCGCTTGGTCTGAGTTTAAGTCGGAGTAAAGCAGAATGACATCAATCAATCTACAACGTGCAGTATGGCTGGTTTTGGCCGCAATACTGTCTCTTAGCATGTTACTGTCGCAGCCTGTATATGCACAAAACTCGCAGCTCAGACAAATCTTTGGACAACTCTCTGAGACACCAATGGTACGGGCCAATTTTGAACAGCAAAAAAAGCTGGCGTCAATGAATAAAACCTTTGTCTCTAAAGGCACGGTTTTATTTTCCAAATCTCAAGGCGTGATCTGGAAAATCCAAAATCCAGTCAAAGCCGACCTGATTGTGACCCCGCGTAAACTGGTGCAGAAAACCCAGCGCACGCATAGCCAGATTGAAATTGATAAATCACCGTATGGCTCGGTTGCGACCATGTTCTTGCAGCTGATGTCGGGTAATGAAGCGGCTTTGGCCAAAAACTTCAATATTGTTTCGGCAAGTTATACACCAGCGCAATGGAATGTGGCTTTAACCCCGAAAAGCAGTTTGTTTAAGAAACTGTTTGTTCGGGTCGATGCGCAAGGGCAGCGTTATGTCGATCGCATCGTAATTCGTGAAAAAGCTAATAACAGCACCACCATTCGCTTTAGCCAACAAACGACTCAACCCCAAACTTTAACGGCTGAGGAAAATGCGCTTTTCCAACTGGCAAAATAAATTTACCGTACTGTGGCTGATTGTGCTCAGCGTGCTTGCGATCACGCTGGGTAGCGCGTGGCTGAAAAAAGAGATTCATCTTCAGACCAATATCTTTGCATTATTGCCGGAAGCGAACCAAGACCCAAGGCTGGAACGGGCGCAGCAATATGTCAGTCAGCAATTGAATGACAAGGTCTTTGTGGTGCTGAATGCCAAAGATGATGCAGCCTTGGCTAAAGCTACTGCTACCTTTAAACAAAGCGTGGCACAAAGCGATTTGTGGCAGCCCTTAAATGCACAGCTAGACAGTGACAAGTTTGCACAGGTGCTCTATCAGCATCGCGCTGGCTTGCTTACTGTTGATGATCAAAAGCTGCTGCAACAACAGGATTATGCCTCCCTGACAGACCAAGGTTTATTGCAAATCATGAGTCCGGTGATGCCTGTGACGGCAGAGCTGTTGCAGCAAGATCCGCTGCTGTTATTTCCACGTTATGCCATGGGCTTATCCAGTTTACAGAGCAATGCTGATATTACGTTGGAAGATGGCTTTGCCACCATTCGAGATGATCAAGGGATTTCACGTTTATTGGTTTTAGAGCTGAAAAACAGTCCGTACAATATTGATTATCAGCAAAAAACTGCCATCTGGATTGAGCAGATCAATGCAAAACTGAAACAGATGCGGGTTGAGCCGCACTGGACCGGCACCTTGCTGTTTGCCCAGTTCGGCACCACCTCGGCGGAAAAAGAGATTTCCACCATTGGCTTAGGTTCGACCTTGGGAATTTTCCTTTTGGTGCTGTTTGGCTTCCGCTCGGTTCGTCCGATGCTGACTGAAATGATTGCCGTAGGGACCGGATGTCTGGTGGCATTTGCTATTACCCATTGGGTATTTGGTGAAATTCACCTGATGACGTTGGTGTTTGGTGCCAGTCTGGTCGGGGTCTGTGTCGATTTTTCGTTTTACTTTATGGCGATGCAATCGCAGCATCGACATCTCAATGGTTTTGCCGTATTAAAGCCGCTGTTGCCGAGCCTGTTTATGGGGCTGATGACCACCTTGGTCGCTTATATCTTCTTGAGTTTTACCCCATTTCCCGGCTTTAAACAGATCGCAGTATTTTCGATGGTCGGTCTGGCTGCGGCATGGATCACCAGCGTTTTGTTATTGCCCCGCTTACCGGCCTTAAATGCCGAACCTGCTATTCGCAGCTTAAGTTTTATTGGCAAAGCACGCAGCTTTGTGCAAGCCAAAAACGGTCTGCGTTACGGCCTGATTGCAGTGATTGCCGTGGTCGCGGGCGGCAGCTTAATGTTGCTGCAAAGCAATGATGATATCCGTAATTTACAAAGTATGGATCAGAAGCTGAAGCAGGAAGATCAGTACGTGCGTGAACGCTTTATGCAGCAGCAAAGCAGTGAATACTTTGTGGTGCATGGCAATACGGCGCAAGAGCTTGAAAAAAATGAACAGCAACTGCTGCATAAACTGCAACTGTTACAAAATGACGGGGCTTTAGAGACTGTTCAGGCTCTAGGTCAATGGTTGCCATCCAAAGCCCAACAACAGCACAATATCCAGTTATTGCAGGCTATTCCAGCCAGTGCATTACAGGATTATGCTGCGGCTTTACAGCTCAATCCGGCAGAGGTATTGGCTTGGCAAAAAAAACTCGACGAGCAGCCTTTACTCAGTCCTGCTGAAATGTCACAACATCCCTTGGCCTTTTTACAAATGAGCCCAACCAAGCGTCTGGTGCTATTGCAAAATGTCCATGATGTTGCCGCTTTAGAACAGCTGAATAGTCCGCAGGTACAACTGTTACGTCCGGTGAATCAGTTGTCTGAACTGTTTCAGCAGCACCGTATTCAGGCGCAGTGGTTATTGCTTTCGGCTTTAATTACCTTGGCTATTGGCTTGGGCATTATTTATGGCATCAAGTCAGTTTTGCCTTTGGTGCTACCGGTAAGTCTGGCGTTGATGACCACCTTTGCTATTCAGGCCTGGCTGGGTGTTGAAATCAATTTATTCAGCATTATGGGCACTTTCCTGATTATCGGGATTGGGGTGGACTATGCCATTTTCTACCGGCATGGACATGACCATCCGCAAGTGGTGGGCATGGCCTTATTCCTTTGTATGATGTCGACCTTGCTGGGTTTCGGGTTATTATCCTTTAGCCATACCTACGCGATTCACTGCTTTGGCTTGACAGTTTTACTTGGGGTGATTTTTTCATTTATTTACGCAACATTGTTTACATCTTCCGATGCCAAACATGTTGTGCTTCAACAATATCAGTCAAAGAACTGAGAGATTAAGGTACAGTGCAATGAGCACCATGCAACACACAGATGTATTGATTATCGGCGCGGGACCCTCAGGCAGTTCGGCAGCAGCATTGCTGCGCCAAAAAGGTTATCAGGTCACGATTATTGAAAAACAATATTTCCCGCGCTTTTCAATTGGTGAGTCGCTGTTGCCACAATCCATGGTTTTCTTGGAAGAAGCAGGGCTGCTGGATACGATACGTGAGCATGTTGGCGAGTTTGCCTTTCAGTTTAAAAATGGCGCAGCATTCCTAAGAGGCAAGCAGCTCAGTTTTTATGACTTTACTCAGAAGTTTAGCGAAGGTCCGGGCACCACCTGGCAGGTTCGCCGTGCCAACTTTGACCATTTACTGGCACAGCAAGTTGAAAAACAGGGCGCAGAAATCCGCTTTGGTCATGAAGTGATTGATGTGGATGTTGCTCCTGAACATCCAGTTTTAACCGTGAAAGATGAACAGCAAAATGTTTATCAAATTCAGGCTAAATTTTTACTCGATGCTAGTGGTTTTGGCCGGATCTTGCCAAAGTTCCTAGACCTGGAAAGCCCATCCAACTTTCCGGTACGTCGTGCCGTGTTTAGCCATATTGAAGACGGCATTTTAGATGACCCCGATTTTGACCGCGAAAAAGTCCTGATTACCGTGCACGCTAAAGACCATCGCGCCTGGTACTGGGTGATTCCATTTGCGGATGGCCGTTCATCTTTTGGTGTGGTGGCAGAGCAAGATTTCTTTGCACAATATGGCTTTGATGGCAGTGCTGATCATGATCTGGAAGCCTTGTTTAAACGGATTTTGGCCGATGACGAAAGCCTGTCGCAGGTATTGCGCAATGCTAAATTTGATACGCCAGTCCGCACTTTGGTGGGCTATTCTGCCAATGTAAAACATTTAGCGGACCGTAATTATGCACTCTTGGGCAATGCCGGTGAATTCCTCGACCCGGTATTTTCATCAGGTGTCACCATTGCCTTGAAATCTTCAAGCCTGGCGATTCCTTTGGTGGATCAGGTGCTGCAAGGGCAGCAGGTCAACTGGATGGAGCAATACGAGAAACCGTTACGTGCTGGCATTCAAGTATTCCGTGCCTATGTGGAATCGTGGTACGACGGTGAATTTCAGGATGTGGTGTTCTCGAAAAATCAGGATGAAAAAATTCGCCGTATGGTGTCATCACTGCTGGCCGGTTATGCCTGGGATACCACGAACCCGATTCATAAAAATGCCAAAAAACGCTTAAGCACTCTGGCGGAATATTGCCGCGATCCACAGCAAACTGAAACCCTAAGCAATGGTGGCTAATATGCAACTGAAATGGATTGCAATGTTACTCGCTGGTGTCCTGCTCTGTGGCGGCTGCCAATCGATGCTGCCCAAAGCACAAGGTCTGGCAACTGCAACCTGGGCTGCACAGAATTATCAGCGTCAGGATCAGCTTGAAGTTCAGTGGAAAGAGCAGAGTTTTAGTTTTCTGCTGTATCAGCAACAGCAAGGTTCCAAGCTGGAGATGCTGGCTTTAACCCTGACGGGACAGCAATTATTTAAGCTCAGTTTTGATGGGTATAAAGTCCATGTCGAACAGCGGATTGAGCAAATGAAGCTTTTGCCATTTGAGTTTGTGGTGCGCGATATTTTATATGCAACTTATCCGAATTTTGCCCAGTTGCAGCAGCAGAATGTTCGCATTGAAACATCTGCTCAGGCACAGTCGGTTTTTATCAACCAACAGCATGTATTAAACATCAAACATGAAAATGATGTGATTGAGCTGGATAATCTGCAAGTGCCTTATCAAATGGTCATCAGTCGCATCAATGATGGTCTAGAAAACACTGATGTAGAAAGCAGCGATGTGAAAAGCACTGAATAAGAGGCGATGATGATGAGCGATCAAATCAGTACACAACATCCTGCAGTCGGGATTCAGTTTAGCGTCGGTTTGTCGGCACTCGGAAATACCGCTGCACAGATCAAACAGGCACTGACCACACCGCAAAATACTTTGAGCCTGGTTTCAGGATTTATTCCAGAAAAACAGGTCTGGGTGGGGGCTTATCGACAGCCCTTAATCGAAACCATTCCAGTATTTTTGCAGGATGTAGATTCGCGTAATTTACGTTTTGCCTTAACCGCCTTAAGTTCAATTGAAACTGAAATCCGAGACTATACCGCGCAATTCGATCGCAAACGTCTGGCGATTATTCTGGGTACTTCGACTTCTGGCATTGCCGATAATGAAAAGCTGCTGAAAAAGTATTTTGTTAATCAAGCAGATGTGGAAGTCCAACACTGCAAACAGGAAATGGGCAGTCTGGCCAAAGCTTTGCAGCTGTATCTGGGTTGGGAAGGTCCGGCATACACCATTTCCACCGCTTGTTCTTCCAGTGCCAAGGCCATGGCTGCAGGACAGCGTTTGATTAATGCCGGTCTGGCCGATGCGGTACTGGTCGGTGGTGTGGATACCTTGTGTCAGCTGACCTTGAATGGTTTTGATAGCCTGGAAAGTCTGTCCAATGATTTGTGTCAACCCTGTGGCGCACAGCGTGACGGCATCAATATTGGCGAAGCGGCCGGGCTGTTTTTATTGTCCAAAGAAACTGCGCCAGTGATGCTGATGTCAGCCGGTGAGTCGATGGATGCTTGGCATATTTCTGCGCCGCATCCGCAAGGAAAAGGCGCGGCCGAAGCCATGCAAAAAGCGCTGGATATGGCAGGAGTTACAGCCAGCGATGTCGGCTATTTAAATATGCACGGTACGGCAACCCCGCAAAATGATGCCATGGAAATCAAAGCCGTGCAGAAGATATTCCAGCACTATGATGTGCCGATCAGCAGTACTAAGCATAAAACCGGACATTGTCTGGGCGCAGCAGGTGCCATTGAAGCGGTGATTTGCCAGCAAATTTTAGCAGATCAGTCATGGTTGCCACTGCACCAATCGGGTAGCATTGACCCTGAACTGGATGAGCAGAACTATGTCCTGAATGCACAGTTGCAACAGCCCATCCATTATGTGATGAGTAATTCTTTCGCTTTTGGTGGCAGCAATATCAGTCTGATTTTTGGAACAAAACTGAAATGATGGATGCAGTACAGTTTATCCCGCATGAAAAACCGATGGTTTTTGTGGATCACTTGATTGAAGCCAATGAACATTTTGCGATTGCGGAATTGGTGATTCGACCTGAGTTGATGTTTTGTGAAGCTGAAGGTTTACCGACCTGGACCAGTATTGAACTCATGGCGCAGACCATCAGCGCCTATGCAGGCCATAAAGGTCAAATGCTCGGCTTGCCGCCAAAAATTGGTTTTTTATTGGGTACCCGTAAAATGCAGTTGCCTGTGCCTTATTTTGCTTTAGGGGAAACCGTACGGATTAAAGCGGAACAGGGCTATTTGCATGAAGGCTTGGGGCAGTTTAACTGTGAAATTGAGTATCGGGAACATCGTTTTAGTGCCATGTTGAGTGTGTTTGAACCGCCAGAAATTGAAAAAAATATTGGGAAGCCAGAGTGAGTAGAAGAATTTTAGTAACCGGTTCAAGCCGCGGAATTGGTAAAGCGGTAGCCTTGCAATTGGCGCAATCAGGTTTCGATGTCACTGTCCATGCACGATCCAGACAACAAGAAGCAGCGCAGGTGGTACAGGAAATTCAGGCTTTGGGTCAGTCCAGCCACGCGCTTTTATTTGATGTGAATGACCGCGAACATGTCATGCAATTGCTTGAACAGGATGTTGCAGAACATGGCGCATTTTATGGTGTGGTGCTAAATGCCGGTTTAACCCGAGATGCAGCCTTTCCGGCCTTAACCGACAATGACTGGGATGAAGTCATCTCTACATCTCTGGATGGTTTTTACAATGTCTTGAAGCCGCTGGTCATGCCGATGATTCGCCTGAAACAAGGCGGACGTATTGTCACCATGTCTTCTGTTTCAGGCTTGATGGGCAACCGTGGTCAGGTGAATTACAGTGCCGCAAAAGCCGGTTTAATTGGTGCGACCAAAGCTTTGGCGCTGGAACTGGCGAAACGAAAAATTACCGTGAACTGTGTGGCACCGGGTTTAATTGAAACCGAAATGGTCTCCGAAGAAGTCAAAGAACATGCCTTAAAGATGATTCCATTACAACGCATGGGACAGGTCGATGAAGTGGCGAAAGTGGTGAAATTTTTATGCAGTGATGATGCCAGTTATATCACGCGTCAGGTGATCTCTGTGAATGGGGGCTTGATTTGATGAAACGTGTTGTGGTCACAGGCATGTCCGGGATTACTTCTTTAGGTGAAACGGCAGATCAGATCTTCAGTAATTTTGAACAGGGCAAAAGTGGCATTCGCTATATGCCGGAATGGGAAGTCTATACCGACTTACGCAGTAAATTGGGTGGTCCGGTAGAATCCTATACCATCCCTAAACATTTTAACCGTAAAGTGACACGCGGCATGGGCCGAGTTGCCTTGATGTCAACGGTTTGTGCTGAAAAAGCCCTAGAAGATGCAGGCCTATTGAATGATCCCATCTTAAGCAGTGGTCAGACTGGCGTGGCATTTGGCTCATCGGCCGGTAGTGTCGATGCAATTGGCGAGTTTGGCAGCATGTTGCTTGACAACAACATGAACAGAATGAATGCGACCACCTATATTCGTATGATGTCGCATACCAGTGCGGTGAACATGACCGTGTATTTTGGCTTAAAAGGTTTAACTTTACCAACCTCCAGTGCCTGTACTTCGGGTTCAATGGCGATTGGTCAGGCCTATGAAGCGATTAAATACGGCAAGCAGACCGTGATGCTGGCAGGTGGTGCCGAGGAACTGAGTGCGGCAGGTTCAGCGGTGTTTGATGTATTGCTGGCCACCAGTGGTCAAAATGAACATCCGGAAAAAACACCGCGTCCATTCGATGCCAAACGTGATGGCCTGGTGGTGGGTGAAGGTGCAGGCTGTTTAATTTTAGAAGAATATGAACATGCCAAAGCGCGTGGTGCCAAAATTTATGCAGAAGTCATTGGTTATGGCAGCAATACCGATGGTCAGCATGTTACACGTCCAGATTCTGAAATGATGGGACGCTGTATGCAATGGGCATTGTCTGATGCGCAAATTGCGGCAGACCAGATTGACTACGTCAATGCACATGGTACATCGACCGATCAAGGCGATATTGCAGAAAGCCAGGCAACTGCCAAAATTTTGGGCAAGAAGCCGATCAGCTCGCTAAAAAGCTATTTCGGGCATACTTTAGGGGCTTGCGGCGCGATAGAAGCCTGGCTGAGTATTGAAATGATGCAGCGCAGCCAGTTTGTTCCCACATTAAATTTAGAAGAAATAGATCCGGCATGTGGCGATCTGGATTACATCGTCAATGATTCCAGAAAGATCAATGCCGACATCATTATGAGCAATAATTTTGCTTTTGGAGGAATTAATACCTCCCTTATTTTTAAACGGGTTTAACTACAACAAGAGGGTAAAAATCATGTTAATGAAAAAATTAACACTTATAGCAGCATTGTGTTTTGGTGGGGTGGTTTCAGCTCAGGCTGCAGATACTGCACATAATCTGGATTTTAAAAGTGCCGTTGAACGTGCCGTTGCAGATGGAACCTTGGATGGTTCTGTGAAGTTCTATCTGGCAGGAACCAAGTCTGGCGGTAAAGTGGTACAAAAAGATGCGGTGACCAATAAAAAAACCAATGGTTTTGCCAAATCTGCAGAAACAGCCTGTGATCACGTGTTACGTTCTGCATTAATCCAGTTGCAAAATACCGCAAAAGCGCAAGGGGCCAATTCTGTCACCAATATCGTCAGCTATTTCAAATCGAATGAAACTAAAAGCACCACGACCTATCAGTGCTTTAAAGGTATGGCAGTGGCAAGCGTTGCTTTAAAAGCGGATCTGGTTAAGTTCTAAGTTTAAGCAATGCCATTCAGCGATTGAATACAGCAAGATGGATGAATTTTCGATACCATTTTTGGTTCAATATAAAAAAGCCCATCCGAAGATGGGCTTTTTTAGGTCAATTTAAAGCGGATCTGGCTTTAAAGAAATTATTTAGGAATTTCTTCTTCTTCAAATTCAGGTTTAACCTGAACAATGAAGTCCTGACGGTTCAGGCCACGCCACAGGGCAAATGCAGTACCGATATAAATCGAAGAATAGGTACCGACAAATACACCAATAAACATCGCGATAGAGAACCAGTGCAAACCTTCACCACCGAGCAGCATCATGGCCACAACAACCAGCAATAAGGTCGCTGAGGTATGAATGGTACGGCGTAGGGTTTCGGTCAAAGAAATATCGATAATTTCACGCGGGTTTGCGCCACGGATCTTACGGAAGTTTTCACGGATACGATCCGATACCACGATGTTATCGTTGAGCGAGAAGCCTAAAAGTGCCAGGATGGCTGCCAATACGGTTAAATCGAATGGCCATTGCATCATCGCAAAAACACCAACGGTAACAAGCACGTCATGGAATAACGAAAGCACCGCACCGATCGCCAGCTTGAATTCGAAACGGATCGTAACGTAGACCAGCATTAATAATAATGCCAATCCAACAGCGCCCGCAGATCGAACATAAAGCTCATTTCCGACCTGACCACCCACCGAGTCCACTTTGTGAACTTCAGCAGCATTATTCGGCAATTGGGCCGCTTTGGTAATCGCGTTACTCAAGTCTTCCACTTCAAGCTCTTGAGGGGGCATACGCACCAAAAGGTCTTTGTTGCTACCGAGGGTTTGCACCACGGCATCTTTAAAACCGGCTTGGTTCAAGGCTTTAATGACTTCAGTCTGGTTGGCAGGTTGTGCATAGTTTAACTCTGCAGAAACACCACCGGTAAAGTCTAAACCCAGGTTTAAGCCTTTGGTCACGATAAAGAAGATACTTACAATGGTCAGGATGATGGAGAAAATTGCCGCTGGTTTGGCAATTTTCATAAACGGAATTATGCGTTCATCATCTGGGCGACCGTATTTTTTTGAATCAGGTTGAGTCATATCAGTCATCATAGATCTCCTTAAATGCTCAACTTCTTCAAGTTACGTTTTTTGCCATAAATGAGCTGTACGATTGCACGGGTTACTGTAATTGCAGTAAACATCGAGCAAATAATACCGATCATTAAGGTTACGGCGAAGCCTTTGATTGGGCCGGTACCGATGGCAAAAAGAATAAACGCAACCAGGAACGTGGTTAAGTTCGAGTCAAAAATGGTGTTATAGGCTCGATCATAACCCGCGACAATCGCTTGTTTGGGCGAGGCTCCCCATTTCATCTCTTCCCTTATTCGCTCACAGATCAGTACGTTGGCATCGACCGCCATACCAATCGTGATCACGATACCCGCAATACCCGGCAAGGTCAGCGAAGCGCCAATCCACGACATGACTGTCAGGATCATCGCCAGGTTGGCAATCAGGGCAAAGTTGGCAATCACACCAAATAGACGGAAGAACACCACCATCCAGATCGCAACCAGAATGAAACCGATTTGAGTCGATAACACACCTTTGTCGATATTTTCTTGCCCCAGGCTTGGACCAACTACACGTTCTTCAACAAAGTACATTGGCGCAGCCAAAGCACCTGCACGAAGCATCAACGCAAGTTCAGCCGCTTCTTGTGGTGAATCCAGGCCGGTAATACGGAATTGTGAACCCAATACGGCTTGAATGGTTGCCGCATTAATCACGACAGATTCTGCATAAGGCGTACGCACTTCAGTTTGTGCACCAGTTACAGGATCTGGGACATAGCTGATTTTTTGCTTGTTCTCGATGAACAGTACCGCCATGCGTTTACCTACCGCAGTACGTGTTGCATCCGACATCAGCTTACCGCCAGCGCTGTCTAAAGTAATATTTACTTCAGCACCACCACTGTCTTGGCTAAAGCCACTGGATGCGTTTTGTACACGTTCACCGGTCAGAATCCGGTTACGGTTAAGTAATAATTCGCGGCCACTGTCTAGAGATTCATAAGCAAAAATTTCTGTACCCGGAGGTAATGCCTGACCCGTCGATTTACCGCTATACGGATCGATATATTGGTCATTCAAATCAGAAACCAGACGGAACTCCAGGTTCGCTGTACGACCCAAGACACGTTTTGCTTCAGCAGTGTCCTGAACACCCGGAAGTTCAACCACAATACGGTTGCTACCCTGGGTTTGAACCAGTGCTTCCGCTACACCCAACTCGTTAATACGGTTACGTAAAGTGGTTAAGTTCTGATTCACCGCATAGGACTGAATTTCTTGCTTGCGTACATCGGTATAGGTCAGGCGTAAAGTCGAACCTGATTCAGATGCAATCGCTTGCTGAGTGAACTCATTGCCATTACGGCGCAAGAAGTCCATCACCGCATCACGGTCACTGTTGCTGGCAAACTGCACAGTAATGGTGTTGTTATTCAAAGCCAGGCTATTGAATTTTAGTTTGTTGTCACGCAGTTGACGACGCAAATCAGTCGCAGATGTTTCCATACGCTGACTGATGGCCTTGTCCATATCCACTTCAAGCAAGAAGTGCACACCACCACGTAAATCCAGACCCAATTTCATTGGTTTTGCACCAATTTTTTGTAGCCATTCAGGTGTGGTTGGCGCAAGGTTCAATGCAACAACATAATTATCGCCAAGTCCACGGCGCAATACTTCTTTGGCTTTTAACTGAGCTTCAGAAGAATCGAGACGTAAAAGGGCAGCATTATTGCTAAAGCTGTTGTCATGGCTTGGAATTTTTTCACTTTCTAATAATTGCTCTGCTTTTTGTACGATGCTTTGATCAATCTGGGTACCGGCTTTGGCACCCGAAATTTGAACAGCAGGTTCATCGGGATACAAACTAGGCAGGGCATATAAGGTACTAATCATCAAAACCACGATGATCAGCAGATATTTCCATGCTGGGTAACGCATTTATTTTCTTCTTAAAATGAAAAAGTCGTGCGAGGGCACGACTTTTTTTGATTAAAGATTATTTAATGTGCCTTCAGGCAGAACTGAAATCACACTTGCACGCTGAATTTTTACTTCTACGCCACGGCTTAATTCAACCACTGCAAAATCACCTTCAAGTTTAGTGATTTTACCCATTAAACCGCCTGCAAAAACCACTTCACTACCTACACCCAGGCTTTCAACCAGGGTACGGTGTTCTTTAGCGCGTTTTGCTTGAGGACGCCAAATCAGGAAATAGAAAATTGCGACAAATACCGCAATCATCAAAAGGTTAGTGACCAAACTTGGTTGGGTTGCAGCTTCACCCGCTGCGTGAGCAGTAGAAATAAAAAGGCTCATTTCATTTTCCTAAAATAAAAAACTGTATATCAACAATATGATAATTAACTAACTTGTTCTGCAATTTACCTTGTCTTTTTCTTCAGCGCAAATGCTGAAAGATTAATCTTCAGGACAAGGCGGAACTTCTAGACCACGACATGCATAAAATTCTTGGACATATTGATCAAAAGTACCATTATCTAATGCATCACGGATGTCTTGTGTAAATCTTTGGTAATAACGCAGGTTATGAATTGTACCAAGCATAGAACCGAGCATTTCACCGCATTTTTCCAAATGGAATAAGTACGAGCGCGTGAAATTCTGGCAGGTATAACAGTCGCATTGTGGATCAAGCGGGCTTTGGTCATGACGGTATTTGGCATTACGGATACGCACCAGACCATCTGTCACAAAATAATGACCGTTACGTGCATTACGGGTTGGCATCACACAGTCAAACATATCGACGCCGCGGCGGATCGCTTCCACGATATCTTCCGGTTTACCGACACCCATCAGGTAACGCGGTTTATCTTCAGGCATTTTCGCAGGAAGATAGTCCAGTACCTTGATCATTTCTTCTTTTGGTTCACCCACTGAAAGACCGCCAATGGCAAAACCGTCAAAATCAATTTCTTTTAAACCATTGAGTGATTCATCACGTAGATCTTCGTACATACCGCCCTGGATAATACCGAACAAGGCATTTTTATTTTTAAGCACATCGTGATGCTGAGTTTTACAGCGTTTTGCCCAGCGTAGTGAGAGTTGCAAAGATTTTTGCGCTTCTTCACGGGTGGCCGGATAAGGCGTACATTCATCAAAAATCATTACGATGTCTGAATTCAAGGTATGTTGAATATCCATTGAAATTTCAGGTGATAAGAAGACTTTAGAGCCATCAATCGGGGAACGGAAAGTCACACCATCTTCTTTGATCTTGCGCATTGCACCCAGGCTGAATACCTGAAAGCCGCCTGAATCGGTTAAAATCGGTTTATTCCATTTCATGAACTCGTGCAAACCACCGTGTTCACGAATGACGTCTAAACCTGGGCGCAAGTAAAGATGGAAGGTATTACCCAAAATAATTTGGGCTTTAATGTCTTCAATATCGCGTGGGAGCATGCCTTTGACAGTACCGTAAGTCCCGACCGGCATAAATACCGGCGTTTCAATCACGCCGTGTTCAAGCGTTAAACGACCACGACGGGCACGACCCGACTGACCTAGTTTTTCAAACTTCATAAAATATCCTGAACAAGAGCAAAGCACTGCGTGCAGTGCAAGAGCGAATAAACAGTTCGCCGCTAAAAGTTGGCTATTTTCCTAGATTACGCACATAAACACCAGCGTTGTCGAATTTTAACTCGATACTTTCCTTTTCACGGTATATCGGGAAAGGGATTGGCATTGCTTAAAGTCAGGTTTTGGCTTGCATGATAGAACTGTTCAATACGTTCTAATATTTCATTTTTTTCTAAGGCACAGCCATCTTTTATCCCACAATCCATCGCGGCAATGGTCTGAATCAGTTTCTGAATATAGGGGTTAGTATCAATAAAGGCCGATTCTAAAGTCAGCAAATAGGCTTGCTGTGCAATGTGTAAATAATCATAAGGTTCAACTTCCGTCATTTGTGCTAAATCGACCAGCAGATCTTTATCAGCTTGGGATAGCTTTTGTTTGCCGCTTAAGTGTTGAGGCAGGGCTTTGGGAGAATGATGCTGAATGAAGTCATCCAGTAATGGGCTGCCACTATTGAGACACTGTGCAGAATGGATGGCCACTTGAGGCTGATGGGGAATGTGAATAAAAAACACAATATTATGGGTATCCAGACCATAAGAATGGGCAAAAGCATCCTTGGCCTGTTGAAAGGCAGCAATCACCAGATCGAGATTGTTTTGAGCATTGCTATGGTTATGCTCCAGCATCGGATGGCCAAAGGCATGGGTCTTTTTTAAATAATCCGCCAAGATTAATTTAAATTGCGCAAAACGGTTTTCTGCAGATGCGTGAGAGCGATAACGCCATTTCTTGACCTGCCATTTGTCCTGTTCTGACAGATATTGCAGCGGGTCTTCATGTTCCGCGAATAAGCTGCAGGTGGTCGATACGGCTAAATCATCCATCCGTAAATATTCATTGAAAACCAGGGCGCATGCATAAATTTGATCTTCATTATATTGATCGTATAAGGGGTAAAACGCTTCAATTAATGCCTCTTTGAGCAGGGGGATATGTTCTAACATGAGCTTTATTCTTTTTATGAAGTTAATGTTTTTTTATTAATTTTTTTAAATAGCTTTTTTAAATAGTTTTTAAAATTATAGTTTTTGGACTTCTTGCGCTTATTTATAAAGGGTAAATACAAGAAGTCCCGAGCTGTTAAAAATTAGGTCGATAGTCAAAATTTTGGGTAACCATTTGATCCCGAAAGGGACGAATGGCTTTTTTACCTATGGTCATGGTATTGACAATATTATTCGGGAAAACCTGGATATGGTTATTAAACAGCTCTACATTACGGTTAAAAATACTAATCGCTGCGCCGACATTTTCATTCTGTTCTTCAATCTCATTCATCATTTTAAGATAAATTTCATTGGCTTTCAGTTCAGGATAGTTTTCAACCACCACATTTAAACTACGCATCAATTCTTTATTCAGGCTTTCAATGCGCTGTAATTGCGAGACGTCGGTATTATTGATATTCAAGTTTAAAATATTCTGACGCAGTTCAGTCACTTTTTCTAAAGTGCCTTTTTCAAAACTTGAATATTGTTCAACCAAAGGTTGCAGGCCATCCAGAATTTTAATTTTCTGACGTTCATAGCTGGCAACATCCGACCAGGCACGTATAGACGCATTGTGATGACGCACAATATTGTTGCGAATCATGATGCATGCCACGACCACGGCAATGATCAACAGCAAAAAAATTAACAGCCCCATTTTATGTCCCCAGAACATCATGCGTTTTTATTTTAAAAAATGCGTTAAGTCACGCTGCAAACTTTCTAAATAAGGTAATTTAAAAGTACGTAAGTGTCCACGTAATACAGAAATATCTTGAATTTTTTTAGCTTGGGTTGATATCTTAAATAAATCAGCAGGGCCTAAAAAGCATAAGGTATGGCTGGTCGGATGGAACATTAAATCACCCTGACGCTGGGCAAAGAAATCAGCCAGTTTCAGTACAAATGCCGGTGAAAGTAATTTCGCTGTTTGCATTTCGTCACTGCCAAAAATGTTTAATTTTTCATTGGTCTGAATATCACTGGTATGCCAGGGAAAGCTATAAGGATAATAAAAGTTCTTACGTGCTGTGGTAATCGCAAGTCCTTGGATCTCGACATCAAAAACGAATACGCCCCAGAGGTCTTTATGAACTTCTTTCACTTTGACATCATTGCCATCTTTATCACGCACGCGAACCTGATTGACAAAATGATATTGAAAGACCATGACTTGATGTTGTTTGCCGTCCTCATCTGTCCATACCGTACTGGCATAATAGGGAATGTCATTAGAGAGCGTGCCTTGATTAAACACTGGAAACAGGCGTTTTAAATGAGCAATCAATAAAACCGGTTGCAGCGGCACAGAAATATGTTGCGGCTGTTGCAGGAAGGCGAGCTGGTATTTTTTGGCGATGGTCTGTTGTTCTAAATATTCAATCACATCATCAATCGGTTTTTTATCTTCATAGCTGATATAGGCCCAGAACATCATAAATAGCCCAGTCACCAGACCCAGCTGTAGCCAGATATTGGTTGGGAGAATAAAAATCAGCAGCACGAAAAAAAGCCCCACCGCAGCTAAAAGTAGCGGTAAGACATTTTCAAATTTGAGAACGATCGGCGCATTCCAAGGATGCAAACCATCCAGAATATTTTGCTGGGTTTGAGCCTGCCGGCCAATCTCCCAGAGCCGCGCAATATTCTGAAAAACCCGTTCATTTTTTTTACGTCGAATATGAATCGAATGTTGAACAGTATCGAGCGGCATGGTGTGCTTCTTTTTATCGGCAAGTATTAAGGCGTAATTTTATCAATCAGCATGGCATCACCATAACTAAAGAAGCGGTATTTGGCGTCTACAGCATGATGATAGGCATTCAAAATGTTATCACGATTCGACAATGCCGAAACCAGCATTAACAAGGTAGATTCAGGCAAATGGAAGTTGGTAATTAAACGATCCACCACTTTAAAATCATAACCTGGATAGATGAAAATTTGCGTGTCACCTGTCCACGCATCTAATGTGCCGCCATGCGCCTGAGCTGCACTTTCAATGGCACGAGTTGCTGTGGTTCCGACTGAAATAACTTTATTGCCACGGGCTTTGGTTTGACGAATCAATTCAACCGTATGCTCTGGAACATCACACCATTCGCTATGCATAATGTGGTTTTCGATATCTGTGGTGCGTACCGGCAAGAATGTACCGGCGCCGACATGCAATGTCACAAAAGTTTTTTGAATGCCTTTGGCTTCAAGTTTTTCCAATAAGTCTTGGTCGAAGTGCAGGCTGGCCGTTGGTGCTGCGACGCTTGCCAGTTTAGTGGGGTCATTAAATACGGTTTGATAGCGTTCGGTATCAATGGCTTCGGCTTCACGGTTGAAATAAGGCGGAATCGGCAAAGCACCGTATTGATCCAAGACATTTAGAATCGGTTGTGAAAACTCGACAATAAACAAGTTCTCATGGCGGCCTTGCACCGTTACTTTTACCGCATCTTCACCAATAAAAAGTTCAGCACCGGCTTTAGGCGAATTGCTGGCTTTAATGTGGCAGTGTGCAATAAATTTGTCCTGCATTCGTTCCACTAAAACTTCTACAGCACCACCAGAGGCACGTTTACCTTTCAGGCGTGCTTTCATTACTTTGGTGTCATTTAAAATCAGCAAATCACCAGAATCGAGTAAATCAACAATGTCGGTGAAATGACAATCATGATATTGCCCTTGCGCATCTAAATGCAAAAGGCGTGAAGCACTACGGGTTTCTAAAGGGTAGCGGGCAATGAGTTCGTCAGGGAGATCAAAGTTAAAGTCAGAAAGTTGCATCTTCAATGTATAGAAATAAGAAAAACGTCCGCATTATAGTCCTGAAAAGGGCAAACGAGATGATATCTGATGCTTTTTAAGACAAACTTTTTGGTTTTGCTATAAAAGTGATCAATTGATTGAATTAGATAATTGACAATTCGAAGTTTGATAGTAATATAGCCACCACAAGCTAATGAGCTTGTAGCCCCTTTCCCGAGGTGGTGAAATTGGTAGACGCGGCGGACTCAAAATCCGCTGTCAGAGATGACGTGTCGGTTCGAGTCCGACCCTCGGGACCAGATTCAAAAAACCCCAAGCCGGTACTAAAGGCTTGGGGTTTTTTTATTGGCCTAAGAAATTTCTACTGAGCTTTGAGTATTAGGTCAAAAGAACAAATCCAACAAATCTACCTTAATCGGTCACATTTGTTCGTTTTATGTCTTTTTTTATTGTGCTCGCTATGGAAATTTGTTAATAAAGATAAAGGTGAGAATTATTTTTACAACAACAATAGTGATTGGATAAATCTGATATGAAAATGCAGTTGCTTGAAATAGGCTCAGAAACTGAGCAGCTTAGCGCATGTAAGCTTTCACTATTGTTAGGCGTTTTTACGCCGACGAATCAGGTTGAGCGCTTTTTAAGGTTTGCACGGCGCATGCTTGGAGCTGATCAGGCTGTATTGGCATTTCATAATGAACCTTATATCTGGTATTCCTCAACTCATGGTTTCAAGGCATTCTGCTCGCCCGGTGAAACCTGTTTAAGTGCTTATTTCGAAGGGCAGGCTTTTATTGATCATCAGCATGTTCAATATCCGAATCTGGTACAGCATGTAAGTCAATTTGGTGCAGAGGCTAAGCGCTATCTGGCTTTTGATTTGCGTATGAGTGATGGCGTTTCGATTGGTCAGGCATTGTTTTTTGATTTACATCAGCAATGTTTTAACCCTGAAGATATTGCAACCGTCCAAGATTTTACCAACAGCCTGACCCATATCATTGAGCTGAAAGCAGACCATGCCGATCTTAAAGAAATGTATGAACAGCAGGCTGCGCTCAACTTTAGTAAAACCAAATTTTTCCAAATTATTGCCCATGATTTAAGAGCGCCATTTCACGGGTTGCTGGGCTTTTCCGAAGTGTTGGCGCAAGAGCGTGAAACACTTGATGAATCCAGTGTGCAAAGTATTTCTGAATATTTATACGACACGGCACAATCGACCTATAATCTGCTGGAAAGCCTGCTGAATTGGGCGATGGCGGAAGGTGGACGTTTTATTTATCACCCAATTAACTTTGAATTGAAACAGTCGACCAAGATTGTCTGTGATGTCTTAAACAGTCTGGCTGTAAAGAAAAATATTCAGCTCATTGACCAGATTGAAGAAGGCATTAAAGTCTGCGCTGATATCAATATGATCACTTCAGTGATACAGAATTTGGTTTCCAATGCTTTAAAATTCACCCCGACCGATGGCACGGGGCAAGTCATCATTACTGCGAGCCAATCTGAAGCAGGCGTGCACATTTCTGTTCGCGACACAGGCTTGGGCATGAGCCAAACGCAAATGGATCAGCTGTTTCAGCAGTCCGTGACTGCCAGTATTAAAGGTACGGCAGGAGAGAAAGGTACGGGGCTAGGGCTGGTCTTGTGTAAGCGATTCATTGATTTGAACCATGGTGAAATTTTTGTAGATTCCAGAGAAGGCGAAGGCACGACTTTTAATGTGACTTTACCGGCGGCGACCAGTACCCATCAGGCTTTAACCCCTGAACAGCTCAAAACTGAAACACTAAAAGTATAGAAAATAAATTTTTCTTTTCCTCTATTTCCCTTCAGCTGATATAACTAGAAAAAACTCGGCTGAAGGTTTGGAAAATGAATGCGGAACAATTGCACAAAACATTACGTGCTAGCCAATACGCAGAACAGGTATTGGGAAATCATGCGATATTACTCGAACAAGATTATGCAATTGACCAATTTCTCGTTCCTTTAAGCACCACGCAAATCCAGAACTCTATTCATGCCGCTTTAGATAATATTACTGATGAAACCACATGGATGCGTGCTATTCGTGTCCTTCGCGCACGTTTGATGTTTCGCTGGATTTGGCAAGATGCCAATCAGCTCACCGATGTTGTTACCTTGACCCGTGAACTTTCAGACTTTGCCGATGCATCCATTTGCGCAGCAAAAGATTTCGCACTTGTTGCTCTTGTTGCAAAGTACGGTGAGCCGATCGGTTATAACGGCACGGTACAAAATTTAATTGTGGTCGCCATGGGCAAACTGGGCGCTCAAGAACTTAATCTTTCAAGTGACATCGATCTTATTTTTGCCTTTGGTGAGCAAGGTGAAACCAATGGCCGTAAATGCATTGATGTACAGCAGTTCTGTATTTTGTGGGGACAAAAACTGATTTATCTGCTGGATCATATCACTGCTGATGGTTTTGTATTTCGTGTCGATATGCGTTTGCGTCCATGGGGGGATGGTTCGGCACTTGCCATCAGCCATGTGGCTTTGGAAAAATACTTAAGTCAGCATGGGCGTGAATGGGAACGTTATGCCTGGATTAAGGCGCGTATTGTCACCGGTGGAAAAGAAGGCAGTGAACTGTTGGATATGACCCGACCATTCGTGTTCCGCAAATATGTCGACTACACCGCCTTTGAAGCCATGCGCGAAATGAAGGCAATGATCGAACGCGAAGTACTGCGCCGTAATATTGAAGATGATATTAAGCTCGGTGCGGGTGGTATTCGTGAAGTCGAATTTATTGTGCAGGTTTTTCAGCTGATTTACGGCGGCTCAAAGCTTGAATTACAGGACCGTCAATGTCTGGTCAGCCTGCATCATTTGGGTGAGGTGGGGCTGCTTGAAATGCAAGCCGTGGCTGAACTGGAAGATGCTTATTTATTCCTGCGCCGTGTTGAACATGCCATCCAGGCCTTGCATGATCAGCAAACCCAGTCCTTGCCGAGTGAACCTGACTTGCGTCAGCGTATGGTCGAAACTTTAGGCTTTGCGGATTGGGAGGCCTTCATTGCATTTCTGAACCAGAAACGCGCAAAAGTTATTTTTCAATTTGAACACCTGATTAAAGAAAAAGAACCCGATCCGTTAATTGAAAGTTTTAGCTTGCTTGAAAAGCAACTGAATGAGGTTTTGGATGACAATGCAAAAAATCTCATCCATGAATTTTGGTATGGACATGCTTTAAAGAAATTGCCTGCTAAAGCAGTACAACGCTTAAAAACTTTTTGGCCGCATTTGATTGAAGCAATTCTGCAGTCGAATAAACCGCAAGTCGCACTGTTGCGTCTAATGCCCTTGGTCGAATCGGTGATGCGCCGTACCGTGTATCTGGTGATGCTGATTGAAAGCAAAGGGGCACTGCAAAGACTGGTAAAAATGGCAACCGTGAGCCCGTGGATTTGCGAGGAACTCACCCATTATCCAGTGCTGCTGGATGAATTCCTGTCGATGGATTTTGAGTTGCCCAAGCGTCAAGATCTGGAAGATTCACTTAGGCAACAACTGCTCCGTATTGAAATTGATCAGGTCGAAGACCAAATGCGGGTTTTGCGCTTATTTAAAAAATCCAATGTCTTGGCGGTTGCAGCCAGTGATGTTCTGGCCGAAAGTCCACTGATGAAAGTATCCGACGCGCTGACAGATATTGCAGAAGTCTCGGTAAATGCGGCTTTACATTTAGCTTATCAAATGACTGCGAAAAAACATGGCTATCCGCTCGATGCAGAAGGTCAGCGTTGTTCGCTCGATCATACGGGATTTGTCGTGGCAGGTTATGGCAAAGTCGGTGGAATTGAACTGGGTTATGGTTCGGATCTGGATCTGGTGTTTATTCATTATATGAGTGAACAGGGTGATACCGACGGAACCAAGCAAATTAGCGGTTTTGAATTTGCCATGCGTGTGGCACAAAAATTTATGTCATTGATGACCACGCAAACTCTGGATGGTCGCGTCTATGAAATTGATACCCGTTTGCGTCCATCGGGTGAGGCAGGATTGTTGGTGACCAGCTTAAAAGCCTTTGAGCAATATCAGCTGAAAAGTGCCTGGGTGTGGGAACATCAGGCTTTGGTGCGTGCACGTTCCATTGCCGGTGAACAAAGTTTACGTGAAAAATTTGAAGCATTGCGTTGCCGTATTTTGACCCAACCACGCGACGAAGCCAAAGTGCGTGAAGAAGTTTTGAAGATGCGCCAAAAAATGAAAGACCATTTGGGCTCATCTAAAGAACAGCAAAAAGATGGAATTTTTCATTTAAAACAGGACACAGGTGGTATCGTTGATATCGAATTTATGGCACAGTATGCGGTGTTAGCCTGGAGTGGGTCGAATCCCGATCTCGCCCATTACTCCGACAATGTACGAATCCTTGAAGATGCCGCAAAAGCAAGTCGCTTATCCAGCGACGATGCGACCGCATTGATTCAAGCTTATCTCAGTGAACGAGCCGAGAGCCACCGTTTAGCCCTTGCAAATCAATCCATGCAAGTGAATGCTGCGGACTGGCACGATACCCGCGTGATCGTTTGCAAGTTATGGCAAAGATTAATTGATCCAACTGCAAATATTTGCATTGGATAAAGATGACTGTGTATAAAAATTTGGAGAGTGCGCCATGAACTTGGCTGATCGTGATGGTTTTATTTGGCAAGATGGACAAATGGTTGATTGGCGTGAGGCCAAAATTCACGTCTTAACACATACCTTACATTACAGTATGGGTGTGTTTGAAGGTGTCCGTGCTTATGAGACTCCTAACGGAACTGCGATTTTCCGTCTTCAGGATCATACAAAACGTTTGCTCAACTCTGCAAAAATTTATCAAATGAAAGTTCCATTTGATCAAAAAACTCTAGAGCAAGCTCAAATTGATGTCGTGCGTGAAAATAAATTAGCGTCTTGCTATTTGCGTCCAATTATATTTATCGGTTCTGAAAAACTGGGTATTGCTGCAACGGATAATACCATTCATGCGACTGTAGCTGCATGGAGCTGGGGTGCTTACCTGGGTGATGAAGCGATGGCGAAAGGTATTCGTGTTAAAACGTCATCATTTACCCATCATCATCCTAACGTGACCATGTGTAAAGCAAAAGCATCGGGTAACTATACTTTGTCTATTCTTGCACACCAAGAAGTTGCACATTCTGGTTACGACGAAGCGATGTTGATGGACCCACAAGGCTATGTATGTCAGGGTTCAGGTGAAAACGTATTCTTGGTAAAAGATGGTGCTTTGCATACCCCTGATATCGCGGGCGGTGCATTGGACGGTATTACGCGTCAAACGATCATTACCATTGCCAAAGATTTGGGTATTGAAGTGTTCGAACGCCGTATCACTCGTGATGAGTTCTACATTGGTGATGAAGTATTCTTTACCGGTACTGCGGCTGAAGTTACGCCAATCCGTGAATACGATGATCGTATGATTGGTGAAGGCTGTCGTGGTCCAATCACCACTCAAATTCAAAAAGCATTCTTTGATGCAGTTCAGGGCAAAGACCCTAAATATGCACATTGGTTGACTTACGTAAAATAAGTTGATCAGCTAAGATGAAAAGGCGAAACTCAGTTTTCGCCTTTTTTATTGATGAAGATTCAAGTTTATTTTCTTTTAAGGATATTTTTTATGCATATTGTCTATGTCAGTGATGGCAAAGCAGGGCATCGCTCGCAAGCAGTCGGCTTATATACAGCGATGCAAAGACAAAGTGCAAATGAAGTCACCTTTGAAGAAGTATCAATAGATCAATTGCCAATTTTTAGCCTGTTTTCAGCAATTTTTAGAAAAAATATTTCCGCATTAAAGCAACGACCAGATTATATTTTTGGCGTAGGCAGTCATACCCAGTTGCGCGTTTTATTGCTTGGTCAGATCTATCCTGAAGCGAAAACAATTATTCTAATGAAACCAAATTTTCCGGTGAACTGGTTTGATTATGCCATTATTCCTGAGCATGATGGTGTTGAGGCATCGGAGCATGTGATTACCACACAAGGTGCGCTCAATCCAATTGTGAATGAACAGAGACATCAGCAAAGCAGATTTTTAATTGCACTCGGTGGATCATCCAAAAGACATGAATGGAATGAAGCAAAAGTTTTAGCTTCCATTCAGCAAATTGTCGATCTCCATCCTCAAGCTGAGATTATTCTGACCACTTCACGACGGACTCCGAAACAATTCCTGGATCATTTGAATGAAAAAGCATGTGCATCAAGGCTAAAAGTATTTCCGGTTGAGCAGACACCGCAAGGCTGGATTTTTGAAGAAATGCAAAGGGCAGAAGCGGTTTGGGTAACTGAAGATAGTGTTTCGATGATTTTTGAGGCATTAACAGCGGGATGTCGGGTGGGTGTGATCAAGGTTGATCGTTTAAAACAAGACCGCATTACTCAATCCATCGATCAAATGATTCAATCTAAGCTGGTTTCTGATAGTGCTTCAATTCAAGCGTTAGCTGAAGCTCATGCTTTTAAAGAAGCAGAGCGTGTGGCAACATATCTCTTAGCCCAATAATTAGGTTTAAACTGTGATTTATTTTTTTCTTCTATTGCTGATTCTCATGATTGCATTTAGTTATAAATATGCGTGGTGGAAACCAGCAGTAGATTGGAAACGTCCCCGGATTTTAATGTATCACATGGTCAGAGACCATATTGACGGTGCAAAGTTTAATAAATTACGGGTTAAACCGACTGAATTTGAAAAACAGGTTGCATGGATGAAAGCCGAAGGTTTTCATTTTGTTACCATGCAGGAATTGCAGGCTCATTGGGGTAAGCATCCTGAAAAAACTGTCGCGATTACCTTTGATGACGGCTATCTGGATAACCTGGAAAATGCCTATCCAATTTTAGAGAGATATCAAGCTAAAGCGACCATTTATGTTGTGGTGGATCGTCATGATCGAGATTGGTCAACCTATAAAAAAGCCCATCATAATAGTGGTGAACTGGCACGTGAATCCAAGTTGAATGATGAGCAAGTGAAATTCCTCGCCGACTCTGGCTTAGTGGAAATTGGCTCGCATACTTTAACCCATGCCAATCTTGATAAATTAGATGATGCTGAATGCTTAAAGGAATTATCTGAATCTAAAGTTCAATTAGAGCAATTAACCAATCGGCCTGTCACAAGTTTTGCTTATCCTTTTGGTATTTATTCTGGGCGTGATGTGGAGATGGCAAAACAGGTGGGTTATCGCAATGCGGTAACCACAAAAGAAGGAATCGATTCAGAACATCCGGATTTTATGCAGTTACAACGTATTAAAATTAGTGGTAAAGATTCAATGTTTGCAGTGAAATTGCGTCTTAAATTGGGTCAGCGTAGCTAAGAGAGAAGAATAATGCATATCTGTATGGTTATGGCGGGTGATGAAGAAGGCGGTTTAGAAAAGCATGTCATAGAAATGGTGAATGGTCTGGTACAGCACGGTCAACAAGTGACGCTAATTGCTCATGCCAAATATGCATCACGTGTACAAGGGGCCAATTTTAAATCTGTAGATCTCACAAAAAGCCGGAAAAATCCTTTTTTATTATGGCAGTTATATCGATTAATCAAGCAGATAAAACCTGATGTATTGCATGTGCATGCCAATAAAGCTGTAGCGATGATTGCACCCTTATTAAAATGGCTGGATGTCCCTAGTATTGCGACCTTGCATAACTTAAAACGTAATATTCATTCATTTGAAAAATTTGATCGAGTGATTGCCGTAAGTCAACGTGTTGCCAATCAGTTTAAAAAACAAGATGCACTACGTGTAGTGCTAAATGGTGTACATGCGCCAAGTAGTTACCTGAATCGAACGTCAAGTACACCCTTGCAAGCAATAGCGATCGGTCGTCTGGTTCCTGCAAAGGGTCTGGATCTTTTGGTTGAAGCATGGCAAGGAATCGATGCAAATCTCTGGATCGTAGGAGATGGGCCGGAAAAATTGTTATTAGAATCCCGAATTCAGCAGTTAAATTTAAGTGAAAAAATTCAACTGTTGGGCCATCGTGACGATATCAATGATTTGTTGCAGCAAGCAGATTTTCTTGTTATTTCTTCTCGTAATGAAGGAGGACCATATACACTTTCAGAGGCTTTATTACAGCATCGCCCCGTCATTTCAACAGATGTGGGAATGGTGCCGGAGGTTTTACCTGGAAGCTTGATATGTGCCTCAAATGATGTCACTGCATTGCATCAGTTAATTGAAACACATGTGAATGAATTTGCAGCGTTAAAACAACAATCTGAAGAGATATATGTTCTTGCACAACAGCAGCTTACTATGGATGCCATGATTCAAAACACACTCCAAGTTTACCGGGAGCTGATTAATGACTAAAAATGACAAAGCTAAAAAGACAGTATGGGTGGTGAGTGATGGGATCCCCGGTCATTTTGCTCAGTCTAAAGGTGTGCTGTTTGCCTTGGAACATGAATTTGAATTGGATATCCACTGGATTGAGCTGAAACTAAAAAAAAGTTTTTTACGCCGTCCAATGGCATGGCTACTTAAGTCCACCATTCCTGCTGTAGAAAAAATAAATTACTTTTATCAGGGCGTAGTCTTGCCTCAACGAGCACCCGATATTGTGATTGGGGCGGGAGGTAACACCTCTTATGCTGTTGCATGGTTAGCTCGAGCCTATGGCGCAAAAAATATTTTTTGTGGTTCTTTAAGACATTTAAACGAATCATTGTTTGATGCAATTTTAGTCCTTGAGCCTGATCTGCCAAAACCCTTTATCAGTTTACCTATTTCAGCAATGCCTATCAGTCAGAAGAGTTTAGCTGTACATGGGGAGGTCTGGCATGCGGAACATCCTGAAATTCAGCAAAAATTATGGACGATGCTGATTGGCGGGGAGGGTGCAGGAGCAGATTACAAGGCTGAAGACTGGAAACAGTTAGCTCGGGAAATGAATAGTCTCGCAAAAAATAATAATATTCGATGGCTAATCAGTACTTCACGACGTACTGGTGCGGAAGCTGAAGCGATTTTAAAAGCTGAATTAAATGATCGTTATATCGTCGATTCTATTTGGTGGAGTGAACATCCACGGAAGATTTTACATCAATTTTTGGCTGTATCTTGTGCTGTATTTTGTGGTGCAGATTCGATGTCTATGATGATGGAAAGTATTAGTGCTCAGCGTCCATTAATCGTTTATTATCCTGAAAAATTCCAACCGGATACGAAGTTTTCTAGTGTTTTAAAGCGGTTGGAATCCAATGCGTTAGCGAAAGTGGTTCCAATTCATGAATTGGCAATCAATGATGGCTTCCAGGCATTAAGGCCATTAGAATATGAGCCAAGTGAAAAACTCGTGCAACTGCTGAAAGAAAGGCTATTCTCTTGAAAAAATTAAAAATCATTAATACTGTTTATGGTGATGCAACGGGCGGTCGCTGGCAAGCGGTACTTGATATTGCAAATACTTTAACAAGCTATGGTCATGAAGTGATACTTTTACGCGGTGAAGAAAATGCCCATTTAAGTAGTGGCGAATGGCCTATTCAGGTTATTGCGAATACTGGTTTTTATAGTCTAACTGCAGCATTAAAAGTTAGAGATTTTATTCACCAACAACAGCCCGATATTATTATTGCACACAGCGGTAAAGCGGTATGGTTGTTTAAAAATGCCATGATTGGCATGAAGAAAAAGATTCCGGTTATTGCAGTGAATCATAGTCATAATGTGAAACGGACTATACGTGCAGATGCCTTTTTACATATCACCCCTTATGTACAAGAGTTGGTGCAAAAATTACAGTCAGATCAAGATCGTGAAAATAAACCTCAGATGGTGATCTCAAATTTAACGTATTTGCCAAAAGTAGAAGCAAAGCCTCAACCCTTAAAAGACCCTGTGACCTTGGTTATGCTCACACGTATGGTGCCGAACAAAGGTGTCCATGTGATGATAGATGCATTATCCATTTTGCATAAAAAAGGTGTGAATTTCAAAGCAATTTTGGCCGGTCAAGGGGAGATGTTAGAGCAGTGTAAAGCTCAGGCAACCGCTTTGGGTTTGAGTGAAAAAGTTCAATTCCCAGGATGGATGGGAGGCAATGCTAAATTAGCGTTAATGCAACAAGCAGATATTATTGCATTGCCTTCAATTACCGAAATACAAGGTATTGGTATTCTAGATGCTTTTGCTTGGGGCAAAACCCTAATTACCACGGATGATATTGGGATTCGTCAAACAGCTAAACATGGCATAAATGCATGGTGTGCTAAAGCGGGAGATGCTGAGAGCCTAGCAGAAGGAATTGAATACTTGATCAGTCATCCTGATGAAGCAATGAAATTTGCGCAGCAGGGCAAAAAAGAAGCTTTAGAGAAATACTGTTTTGAACAGATAGCGAAAAAGCATCAACAATTAATACAAGAGGTTTATCACCATTATCATTGTTGAATTATTATAATAGTAAAATAGTTATATAATATTCCATATTACTGGTTTTTCTACTTTTATTAATTGTTTAAGGGTTTTTTAGTGAATTTAATAGATATACATGCACTTTGGGTTGGCAATAAATTAGGAGAGATTTCAAAATGTTGTCTAAGCTCATTTGTTATGAGAGGACATTCTGTATTTTTACATACTTATAATGAAATTGAGGATCTACCACAAGGTGTAGTTATACTTGATGCAAACTTAATTATTCCTAAAAATAAAATAATTAAGCATAAAAAAACTGGAAGTTATGCATTATTTTCAGATATTTTTCGCTATGAGTTATTAAAAAAAATAGATGGACTTTATGTAGATTGTGATGTGTATTGCCTGAAACCGATTGAAAAACCTGAGTCTGGATATTTGTTAAGTTTTGAAGATGATAAACTTATTAATGGTGCTGTATTAGCTTTACCTAAAGATAGTAAAGTTTTAAGCAGTTTAACAAATGCAGCATATGATCCATATTTTATTCCACCTTGGTACTCTAAAACTAAGCAATTTCGATTGAAATTAAAAAAGTTATTGGGTTTTGGTAAAGGCTTAGAAGATATGCCGTGGGGGGTCATTGGTCCTAAAGCAATCACATATTATATAAAGACATTGCTATTAGAAAAAAATGTAGGCTCAATAGATGTATTCTATCCTATTCATTATAGTTGTATAAGCCAATTATTTGATCCTGAGTTAAGTGTTATAGATGTAACTACTTCGAGAACTTTATGTATACATTTATATAATGAGATGCTTAAGAATAAAGATCTTCATGATTTACATCCAAATTGTTTAATGTATAAACTTTTGAATAACCAAATTTAAGATATGCTTTTTAGCTTACAGGATATTTCTAGTGAATAATCAGATCAAGAAAAAAATTAAAGTTGGATTAATTATAGATGAGTTTTTTGGTGGCGCAAATACTGCATTTGGTGGATATGGGTTTTTAGCTAGAAGATTAATTGCTAAATATTTGCCTAATGATGAATTCCAAGTGGATGTTCTTCTAGGGAAAGGAAAAAAATATTTTCTAGCTGAAGAATATAATGTAGATAATATTAAGGCTTATCGTTTACCTAAAAAAAGATGGTTTGCGAAAAAATGGCTTAAAAAGCAAAACTATGATTTATATTTGAGTATAGAATTAACTTTTAATTATGTTCTTGAAAATGAATTAGATCGAAATAAAAAATTAATTTTATGGATTCAAGATCCTCGTCCTCAATATGAATGGGATGAAATTAGCACAGTTAAAATTTTTCCAGAAACTAATTACTATGATCAAAAGATATATGATTTAGTACATCAGTTGTATGTGGAAAAACGAGTAAGATTTATATCTCAAGCAAATTTTCTGAATAAAAAGGCAATAGATTTATACAAACTTGATTCAAATACCCCAATTAAATTATTTCATAACCCAATTGAAATTGATTACAATTTTGAATTATTAAATCATCCTAAAAAAAACATGATTATATTTCTTGGGCGAATTGAGTCAGTTAAGAGAGGGTGGCTTTTTTGCGAGATTGCAAGAAAAATGCCTGAATATGAATTTTATATGCTAGGTCAGACATTTAGAGAAAGCGATAAAAACTCCGTAATTATGTCTCAATATGAAAACATAAAGAATTTACATTTTGCTGGGCATGTAGATGGTATTGAAAAGGAAAATTTTTTAAAAGACGCTAAAATTTTAGTTAATACATCCATACATGAAGCTTTGCCAATTTCATTTTTAGAAGCATTATCATATGGTACTTTATTAGTTAGTAACCGTAACCCAGAAAATTTAACCAAAAAATTTGGTTATTATGTGGGTGATGTCCTTGGTGATGGCTTTGAAAAAGTAGATGACTATATATTTGGAATTCAACAGCTTTTACAAGATGAGATGAAACGTGAATCTTTAGCACAAGAAGCTATAAATTATGTAAAGAGTAATCACAATATTAATGATTTTACAATTAATATGAGGAAGTTAATTAAAAATGAATTAAATATAAATTAATTCATTTTAATTAAAGTATTTTATTTTCTAGCTCTTATAAAAGTCCTCATTGTTCTTCTTTAAAAATTCTGCTAAAGAAGAACAGTGTTTGAATACTATTAGTAACTTTAATCTTGCAATAAGGTCGTTTTTTATCTTGGTTAAATTTTTTTGAATTCTATTAGGCTTTTTAATATTTTTATTTTGAAGACGATCTAAATTAATAGCACTATCATTTTTTCCCCCTTGTTCAAAACAAAAATAATAAGGTGTCGTTAATCGATTTTTTAATAAATATTTCCAGTCATCGACATATGTTGGTCGTTTAATTAATTTATATAGAAAATCTTGGGCTTTAGCCTTAGTAACACTATAGGCGCAAGTTGTTGTATATAAATCTGATGGGCCTAACATGTAAAAGAAAAGGTTATTTGCTGATGGATATCCATGGATTCTTGTACGTGATTGGAGTGTATGACCACCTAAAAAAATAAATTCTTCTTTTGAGTCCACAATATCTAAAATTTTCTTATCAATCTGATTTGTATTTAAATACACATCATCTTCGATAATAATTATTCGATCATATTGATCATATTGTCCATCTATTTGATTTTGCCAAATAAACATATGACTAAGTAGGCATCCAATTTCACCTGCTCCTAATGGACGTTTACATTGTGCAGCTTGCTCTCGTGCAATATTAATAAAAGAGAGATATTGTGGTGCTAAATCACGACCGTAAATACCATTAAAAAACTGAAAATCAATATCAGTATTAGTACATAAAGATTTTAACTTATCTATTTCTTTTTCGATGTTTTCTCTTCGATCTTTACTCTGTTCTAAAGAAATACATAAAATTAAAATTGAAGGATTTTTATTCATTAAATTTGTGCCCCAGCCAAATAAACTTCATCTTGCCAAGCTGAATTTAATGTTCCCTTATAAATTAAATTCAACCATTGCTGTAATACATTTTTAGATTCAAAGACAGTATGAGCAAGATCATAACCCTTTTTTGCAATTTCAATCGCTTGATCAGGGTGCTGATGAAAATGCTTCATTTTATGAATCAGATCTTGCTGATTTTCAAAATAAACGATACTGTCATTTGGAAACAAGAGTTCTAGGCCCGGTGTTTTTGCGGTAAAAACCAAGTTGCCCATACCGGTGAGTTGTGCAATTCGATCACTACTATACATATAAATATCATTATATTTTGAATAGTTAATACCCATTAAACTATTTCTGACTGCAGTTTGATATTGGTGACCAAATAGACTGGGTTGACCTAAACAGGCACCTAGCTTAAATTTTAATTCGGGTAAGTTTTCTTTCAGATTTTGAATAAAAGCTTCACGTTCAGGATATTTACTATTTGAACCACAAAAAATGACATCATTTTCATAATTTAACCAATTATCACGCGCTTGCTCAATACAAGCTAAACTTAAGTTAGGTGTAAAGGCAAATATAGGATGCTCACAAACTTTAGATAATTGCTTGAGATAGTCTCCTGCGGTTGTCACGAAAATGTAATCTATTTCTTTTTGCATTTCATGGAAATGTTTTAGCCGGTGAGCTTCATTAATTGGATCTACAAACCACATGGCTACTTTTGAGGAACAAGCGTGTTTAAGCTGCTTTAAAATGTCTAGTGGTAAATGAATATGACCAAGTAGAATTAGATCAAAATGGATATTTTCACAAAGTTCTAAAAGCTGTTGATACGTCTTTTTATGGGATAAAGAGGTGGTATTAAAAATATTACTTTTTCTCACCATGTATTTATAGTCAAAAGCATGTACATAATGGCCTAATTCAATGAGTCCATGTTGAATTTTGGCATCCGTATTATAAAACATCGATCCATTGTTCTCAGTTTTAAAATTGGCAATATGTAAAATTTTCAAAGGCTTTTGACTCAAGGATTTCCCCAAAGGTGTATGGATAATGTTTTGAATATATGCTGAGCTATAGAGTACTCTTTACTTATGCGGTCTTTCAATATTGTATAAAAAAACCCAACAATAATAAGTTAAGTAATAGCTAAATTAATAAAATTAAAAGTGGATTAAAATCATCCTCATCTCAATTTTTCTATATTGAGCAACTTTAGCTCATTGGACAGTTTAAATAAATATTTTCAATACCTTCAATTTTTTTAAACCGCTTATAAGACCAGACATATTGCTCAGGTGCGACATTAATCATGGTTTCAACATCTTGATTTAACTGGTTAACAGAAACCTGTAAATCTTTAGATAAAATATTCTCGGATAATTGAGTACAGTGAATATCAAAGTGAGTATCGATATTACGCAGACAACTTATGCCAATCACATTACATTGGGTTTTACTGGCAAGTTTGGAAAGTAGGGTCGTGGATAAGGCTTTTTGTCCAAAAAAATCGGCATAAATACCGCCAGATTCTTTGGGTAAATGGTCAGGCAATATTACAGTTAAACCACCTTGTTTAAGATGTTTGAAAATTGCACGCACGCCATTTTCATCAGTAGGCACCAGCGTTGCTCTAGAGCTTTGTCTCGCCTCTAACATAAAACGGTTGATGCCTTTATTTTTACTGGGCTTATACATGATCACAGGCGCAGTATATTGATTCAGCCACACATTGACCAGCTCCCAATTGCCTAAATGCGCCAGTACCACAATTGTACCTTTTTCACTATTCAGCGCTTCAGTTAGATGCTGTTCGCCAAAAATATTTTTGATCAATCCAGTATTGTATTGTTGTGGCATACCCCAAATCTTAATCGACTCTACATAGGTTAGGCACTGATTTTTGAGCGTTTTTTTTAGCAATGCTTGATGTTGTTCAATATTTAATTCTGGATATGCAAGTTTTAAATTAATGCTGCTCACTCGTTTCATGGATGAATTAAAGCGATTAAGTAATAGGGCAATCCAAGAAGCAATCCATTGCAATACACAGAGCGGAAGTAAAGAGACAACTTTGAATAAAAAATACATAACAACGCAAACTCTTTATGGCCAAGATAATTATAAAAAGAAGATTTTGGAAAGAGTTTTAGTGCATCAAAGATGCTGCGCCATTTCTAAACCACAGAAAATGAGGTCAAAATTCTTGAGAACAAAATATATAAAAAATAGTGGGGGCAAAATCACTGGAACAAGAATCTGATCAATCCCGTGAAGATAGAGCAAGAATGATTAAGGCTTGTCTGCGTTGCCCTTCAAAACCATATAAATCAAACTTACAAAAATGATCAGGGCTCCGCCTAAACTACTCACACAAAAATATAGAATACGTTCATTGGTATCCATATTGAACAAACCATTGGCCAAGATATAACGCATAAACAACCATTGAGCTATAGCAAATATAATTAATACAAGTGCACGACGACGGACAGCAGGACGCATAGCCATAGAGTTGCTCACCAAAAAAGCAGAAATAGGCAGCTATTATGCCATTCTCAAGTCTTGATCTCAATGCAATAAAAAAACCCCGCATAAGCAGGGTTTTTTATCACTGAATTAAAGTATTAAGCTTCTACTTTAACTTCAGCCTTAGGTTTTTCACGTAAACGAATACCCAGGTCACGTAATTGATTCGGTTCAACTGGTGCAGGTGCTTGCGTCAATGGACATTCAGCAGTTTTGGTTTTAGGGAATGCAATCACGTCACGAATTGAAGTCGCGCCAGTCATTAACATCACTAAACGGTCAAGACCGAATGCCAAACCACCATGCGGAGGTGCACCGAATTTCAATGCATTCAACAAGAAGCTGAATTTCTCTTCCGCTTCTTCTTCAGAAATACCTAAAGCTTCAAAGATCGCTTTTTGCATTTCAAGGTTGAAGATACGCAGTGAACCACCACCAACTTCAGTACCGTTCAATACCATGTCATAAGCAACTGAAAGTGCCGCACCTGGGTTGTTTTTCACTTCTTCAACGCTTGATTTAGGCAGCGTGAATGGGTGATGCACAGAGGTCCATTTGCCATCATCAGTTTCTTCGAACATTGGGAAGTCAACCACCCAAAGAGGTGCCCACTCGCAAGTCGCCATCTTCATGTCATGACCGATCTTGATACGTAAAGCACCCATCGCATCATTCACAACTTTGGCTTTGTCTGCACCGAAGAATACAATGTCACCATTTTCAGCACCAACACGTTTCAACAAATCAAGCACGATTGGCTCGATGAATTTAACGATTGGAGATTGAAGACCTTCGATACCTTTTTCAAGTTCGTTGACTTTGATGTAAGCCAAACCTTTCGCGCCATAAATGCCTACGAATTTGGTGTATTCGTCAATTTGGCTACGTGGAAGTGAACCTGCACCCGGTACGCGAAGTGCAACAATACGGCCTTTAGGATCTTTAGCAGGACCGGCGAACACTTTGAACTCAACGTCTTGCATCATGTCTGCAACGTCAACCAGTTTCAAAGGAATACGCATATCCGGTTTATCAGATGCATAGTCACGCATTGCATCTGCATAGGTCATACGTGGGAATTTTTCAAATTCAACGTTTAGAAGTTCTTTGAACATCTTCACAGTTAAACGTTCCATCAAATCCATAATGTCATCGTCACTCATGAACGATGTTTCAACGTCGATCTGGGTGAATTCTGGCTGACGGTCAGCACGCAAGTCTTCATCACGGAAACATTTTGCGATTTGGTAATAACGGTCGATACCGCCCACCATCAACAATTGTTTGAATAATTGTGGTGATTGTGGAAGTGCATAGAAGCTGCCGTTAGATACACGACTTGGCACTAAATAGTCACGCGCACCTTCTGGGGTCGCTCGTGTCAAGATTGGAGTTTCAACGTCTAGGAAACCATTTTCTTCGAAATAGTTACGAATCAGGTTGGTCAATTTAGAACGGAAACGTAAACGGTCGATCATTTCTGGACGACGAATATCAAGGAAGCGATATTTCAAACGTACTTCTTCAGAAATATTGGTGTTTTCGTCATTCAACGGGAATGGAGGCGTTTCAGAAGCAGCAAGAACTTCGATGTCTTTTGCTAGCACTTCGATTTGACCGCTCACCATGTTGGCATTTTCTGTGCCTTCATAACGGCGACGTACACGACCTGTAATTTTTAATACGAATTCAGAACGTGCCTTGTCAGCAGTTGAGAAAGCTTCTGGAGTATCTGGGTCAATAACGACTTGAACAAGACCGTCACGGTCACGCATGTCAAGGAAGATAACACCACCGTGGTCACGGCGACGGTGTACCCAACCGCATAATGTTACGGTCTGGTCAATTTGGGCTTCGGTTAAAGTACCGCAGTAATGAGTTCGCATCATAGCGTAAAAAATCCAACTATATGGGTTAAGGTCAGCGAATACGTAAACAGCGTACCGCCTTTGAATAGTGAATTATGCCTCTTTGAGGATTTTGTCACAAGAACTAGATCAAGAAACACCATCATTTCCATGTGGAGATGAGGCAAAAGATTCTAAATTGATTCAATTTTTAGCAATTTAATCCCCTAAACGTCAATTTCGATCCAGAAATAAGAACAGGAGACAGCCCAAGCTAAAAGTTATTAAAAATACGCTTGAAAATTGATTTACCGAGCGACCAATAAATGAATAGAGGTCGGTTGACCAAGGATTTGATCCAAGAGTTTGTAAAAATTGAAGATAATAATAAGCAGCACTGAGCAATGAGATCAGCACAATGAATAAGCCAGAGATCTTAATTTTAGCTTGAACAAAATCCGCCTGTTTATGTTTTAGATAATAATGCCTGCCCATCCATGCCATAAACGGCAAGGCAAGGATTGATGTGCCAATCTGTAATACCCGGTGCATCGGATAGACGTGATCAAATAATGCAACAGGCTGATTTAAAAAATGATCAAAAGCAAAGGTTCTAAAATCTGAATGGGTCAGTCCATCCCAAATTAAATGAGTGGATATTCCAACAATCAAAGCCATAATAACACTGAGTATAAACCCCAGCATTTTATCGAAACAACCCCAATCAATCGGCTTTACCATCCCAATCCACCGAAAAATTACCGGTCGATACAGGCCATACCACAGCAAGCAAAAGCCTAAGCCAATCAATAGATTTGGAACAATTAAGCCTTGCCATTGATGTGAATTGTCATAGCTTTCAGAGGTAAATAAACGATATAAATCAGGTGTCATGCTGCCAATCGCCAATGCCGAAATTGGCAATCGATAGCCGGTGAGTTTGGCAATAGGCGGTGCTAAAACAGCATGTGAGATCGTAAAGGGCATATTTAAAGAAATGAACTGAAATGTATTAAAATAATGTGAATCACCATAGCAAATTATTGAACAGGATATGTTTGGGAAAACAACTGTTTTGTAAATAAATGATAAATATAGATGATTTAAAGTTGGAAGTTATTTTGATTAGTTGGGAGTTATTTTTGATTAATTGGAAGATCGATATTGCAAAAATAACGAAATGTTATATTATAACATTATTCAAAAATTGCAGCTTTGAGCCAGTTCCATGTCCTTCCATAAGAATCTAATTACACTCTCTATTTTTGCAGTTATCGCACCTGCTGTCTTGGCAGAGAACCCCAGCCAAAACCAACAATTAGGCACTATCAAATTACAAGCGCATCCCTTAGTGCAGTCGGCTGCAGATTTTGCAGTGGCTGATCAGGTGATTGATCATCAAAAGCTTACACAAGGTGGGGTAACCATTGGTGATGCTTTGGCGGGTGAACTGGGCGTATCTTCGAACCAGTATGGTTCTGGTTCAAGCCGTCCAGTAATTCGCGGGCAAGATGGTGCACGCGTTAAAGTTTTACAACATGCTTCTGAAACGGCTGATGTTTCAACCCTTTCACCAGACCATACCGTAACGGTGGATCCCATTCTAGCCAAGCAAGTAGAGATCATTCGCGGACCATCGACTTTACTGTATAGCGCAGGGACGGTTGGTGGATTGGTCAATGTGACCGACAATAAAATTCCAACTCAAATGCCTGAAGATGGTTTAGAAGGTACAGCCGGTCTACGTTATAACTCTGGAAGTGATGAGAAATTAGCCAGTGCAGGAATCACGGCAGGGATTGGGGAGAATTTTGCGCTGCGTGTGGAAGGTTCAAAGCGTAAAGCCAATAACTATATTGCACCTGATTATTTCCATGAAGGCGAAAAAGAACGCCGTGTAGATAACACATTTGCAGAAGGCCAAACGGTAAATATCGGTGGCTCCTGGATTCACGATCGTGGCTTTGTCGGCGTAGCCTATAGCAACCGTCAAGATCAGTATGGTTTACCTGGTCATAGCCATGAATATGAAGATTGTCACCCGCACGGCAATGAGTTGCATTGCGGCGATCATTCAGGTCATGCGTTGAACCATGATGGACATAATCATGATGAAGAACATGATCATGCTGCCGGGCCTTGGGTAGATTTGAAATCAGAACGTTATGATTTCCGTACCGAACTCAATGATCCTTTTGCCGGTTTCCAAAAGCTGCGTGCGCATGCCAGTTATACCGACTATAAGCATGATGAAATTGAAGAAAATTCAGTCATGACCAATTTTAAAAGCCAAGGTTATGATGCACGCTTAGAACTGGTGCATAATCCGGTTGCGAATTGGGAAGGGGTCATCGGTGCGCAATATAATCAGCAGAAGCTCGACATTACTGGGGAAGAGTCCTTACTTGATCCGACCAAAACGCAAAAGTGGAGCTTGTTTGCCTTAGAGCATAAGCAGTTTAATGATGTGCATGTTGAACTGGGCGCACGCGTAGATCAGCAGAAAATTACGATTGATTCAAACAAAAAAGATTTTGACGATTATGGCTTCTCTTATTCAGGCGCAGTGAACTGGGAATTTGCACCGAGTTATAAATTGTCTTTGGTTGGCTCTCATCAAGAACGTCTGCCTTTGGCGCAAGAGTTGTATGCCAAGGGTAAACATTTTGCGACCAACACTTATGAACGTGGCAATGAAAATTTAAGTGCAGAAAAATCTAATAATCTGGAGCTAGGTTTGCATTATGAGCAAGACAAGTTTGATTACCATGTGCATGTCTATCACAACTGGTTTGACAACTACATTTATGGAGCGACAACGGACCGTGAAGAAAATTTCCGTTTAGTCGACTATACGCAGGACAAAGCCAAGTTTTATGGTACTGAAGCACAAGTCTCTTATGCTGTAAGTGATACTTATAAAGTGGGTGTATTTGGCGATTATGTGCGTGGCAAAATTGATGGTGAAAATGCACCACGTGTACCTGCAGGTCGTCTCGGTAGCAAAGTCGATGCAAGCTTTGATGATCACTGGTCCGGTTTAGCCGAGTATTACCATGTGTTCAATCAGGATAAAATCGCCAGTTATGAGCAGGAAACCGATGGCTATAACATGGTCAATGTTGGCGTATCTTATGCAGGTCAATATGCTAAAAATAACGATTATCGCGTGTATTTTAAAGCCAATAACCTGCTTGATCAGCAAGTCTATTCACATGCTTCATTCCTGTCGAATATTCCGCAAGTCGGACGTAACTTTAGCGTTGGTTTAGAATTTGGCTTCTAGGCAAAAGTTAGCGTAGATCAAACCATTCAGTCAGGATTCACAGAAATCCTCTTGAAAAATAAAGCAATAAAACCTAGTCTGATGCCATTGGACTAGGTTTTTTGTTATGCGCATTTTTCAACGAATTCATCAGAAATTGAATTGGTCACGCCGTCGTTATGTCAGCGTGATCGTCGGTTTATTGGCTTTGGGATATCTCTCATCGGCAATTTATCACACCTATAAACCCTTGCCAGAGGGCCTGGATTTTACGGGTAAGTTGCGTCATGCCGAGGTGAAATTTCTAGCAGATCAAACCTATATCGATGCAAGTGGTAAACAACAACGAAACCAGGTTATTTTTAATGAAATCTTAAAAATGATTGATGATGCGCAAACGACCATTGTGCTGGATATGTTTTTATTCAATAAGGAAGTGGGGGAATCAACGCTTGCGCATCGGCCACTGGCGCAACAGCTCACCGATGCACTCATTTTAAAACGTGGCGTTCAGCCGAATATTGACATCAAAGTCATTACCGATCCGATTAACTCGGTCTATGGCGGTGTTGCACCTGAGCATTATCGACAATTACGTGCCGTGGGAATTGATGTAATTGAAACAGATTTAAGACCGTTACGTGCATCCAATCCATTGTGGTCGGGCTTTTGGTATATCTGCTGTCAGGATGCCGGCAATAATCCGGAAAAAGGCTGGTTAAATAATCCATTTGGTTCTGAAAAAATTACCTTACGCAGTTATTTCAATTTATTTAATTTTAGAGCCAATCACCGCAAAACCTTGGTTGTAGATACAGCACAGGGTTGGAAAGCCTTGGTGACTTCTGCAAATCCGCATGATGGCAGTTCACGTCATTCTAACGTGGCATTAGTCGTTTCAGGCAATACTGCAATTGATGTGTTAAAGACCGAACAGGCTGTAGGCCGAATGTCCAAAGGCGATATTCCGATGGTGATTGTCGGAGAATTTGAAGGCGAAAAATCCTTGCCGCAAGTTCAGGTGCTGACTGAAAAAGCCATTTTTGATAAAACGATAAAACTGATTGAGACAGCGAAGCCACAGCAGCAGATTGATCTGGCAATGTTCTATCTGTCTGAACGTCATATTGTGAAAGCATTAATCGCAGCTCATGAACGTGGGGTAAAAGTTCGGGTATTACTTGATCCGAATAAAGATGCTTTTGGTCGGCAAAAGAACGGTATTCCCAACCGCCAAGTCGCATCAGAGTTGAATGATGCAGGTGTGCCTGTGCGCTGGTGTAATACGCAAGGCGAGCAGTGTCATAGCAAGATGATTGTGAAACGGGATGCACAGAATGCAGATATGATTTTAGGTTCTGCAAATTTCACCGCACGTAATATTAAAAACTATAATCTGGAAACCAATTTGCGTGTCGTCGGTGCATCAGAAGCGCATGTCTTTAGCGATGCCAAGCAATATTTTGATACCGCATGGTCAAACATGGATGGCAAAAATATGAGTGTCGATTACAGCCAATATGCAGATGAATCGAAACTCAAATATGCCATTTACCGCTTTATGGAATGGAGCGGGTTGTCGACGTTTTAAATAGTCCTCATCCCAGAGGGAGAAGGCGTTCCCTTTCCTTTTAGGAGAGGGCTAGGGAGAGGTAATAAAAAAATAATCGATTGCAATGATTCTGTAGCAATCTCTCACCTTTAATAAAATAGGATGAAAATCCCTCTCTGAAAAAGAGGGATTTAGGAAGATTAAAGAATAAAAAAGAGCGCTTATGCGCTCTTTTTATATCCATATTTTATAAAGGATTCGGTGGAACCAATTTATCCAGATCGGCATCTTTCATTTTATCGAGTTCTTTTAAATCAGTTTTAATTTTCCACTGGCTTTCATCTTCAACCGGTTGCGGTAAACGCGCTTCTAACCAGTCACATACCACATCTGGTGAAAAGTCAGGATGATTACATTGAATCACCCAAGCCAAAAATTCTTTGGCTTCACCATTCATGTAGGGTGGTGGTGAAACAGGCAAGAACTGGGTTGGAAGACGTTCATTCTTGGAAATGTAATTTAGTACATGACCCAATTCCTGAACGGTTTGCCATGCAAGCGGGTGATCGACATTGATCTGAAATTTAAACCACCATGCATGTTGACCATCTGAACCATAAGCATCAATCAATGCTTCTTGTACGCTCGGCACTTTGCAAAAAAATTGATGTAGGCGGTCAAAACTTAAATCAGCCACTCTGTTTGATCCAGTAACAAAAAAGAATATCCTAGCATAAACATATTCAGCGCCTAGATGCAGGAAAGCATAAAATTACAGCAAAATTTAATTTACAAAACGTTGCATTAGATGCTTTTTTATCCATTTTTTATCCTAAACTAGAGATTAAAATGAAGTTATAAACTATATGCTGTGATCAGCAACGTTCGGAGGCTCTGATGAAAGTAGCAGTTATTTGTGCTCTTGGTGGCATCATGCTCTTGGGAGCTTCTGTGACGACGCAAGCGGAAAATCAATGGTCCAATTATCGTGGGGTGGATACAACTAAATATCAGCATCGACCTCACTATCCGCAAACTAACTATCCACATCATAATTTTCCAAAAAACAACTATCCACAAAACAGCTACCCACAAAATCGGCCCTATTATCCGCAGCGTCCATCACATCATCAGAATTATCCGACTATTCAAAATGGCATTAGCATTCAATATCAGGCGCCAACGACCATCACTCATAACTCGCAAAGCTATAGCTGGGTAAATGGTGATCCAAATACGGCACGGATTGAAAGTTCAAGCTATACCTTGATTACGGATTGGAAACGTTTAGGTTTGCCTGCACCGCCGAATGGAACCTACTGGATTTTTGAAAATGGACGCTATGTGTTGGTGCCGAATCGCTAAGATTCATTTTTAACTATTAAATCTCCCCAAACCCCTCTTTACAAAAGAGGGGCTTTTAATATGTTAAGCCAATTCATCATCTTGCGGACGTGGGGTTTTACCTTCTGGCAAGGAGTTTTCACTATGTTTGTCACGAATGACAGATGGATAAGTCCAGGAGGCATAACGTACCACCAGAATTGAAAAAGCCAGAATCAGAATCGAACCGGTAATGATCACCAAGTCCATATCTGCTTTATGGTCGTGCTGGATATCTGAAATGAGTAAGCGAGTAAGTGCGGTAATCGCAATATAAATCAGGAAACGCACCGGCATATGGTTGGTCTTGAAATAAATACCGACCATGGCACCCAGTTCAAGATAGATAAATAACAGCAGAATATCGTCAATGGTGGCAAATTGTTTTACGGTAAGAATGTGAAATACAGTATGACCTGCAGACCAGATCACCATACAGCCAATAATAAACAGCGCAATATAGTGAAAACTTTCTACAGCAATATTTCCAAAACGGTCGAGGAGGGTTTCAATTTTTTCAACTTTGATATCAGGTTTTGGCATGTTTTTCCTCCTTTCTATTAGATGAGCATTTACATGAAACTGCTATTAAATAGCATGCAAGTTTCATGCACATTAACAGCTTAAAAGATGAATGTTATAAATAATTCAATGGACTGTATTTTTTTCATATGGAATTGATATAGTGTGTGAGTGGTTATTTCATTAATCAGGAAAACGAAAATGTTAGAAACAATTCAAACAAAAATTAATAATTTACAAAATGGCAAAAAACTCATTTTAGGTTCAGGTATTAAGGGAGATGAAATGCAGAAGCTGATTGCATTATGTGAAAATTTACAATCCGAGGGTGTGATTAAAATTGTGAAAATCCAACCAGACGCACAAAGTAGCAAAAAAACCTCAGATTCCATTATTGTTGAAAAGATCTAATTTAAATCAGATATAAAAAAACGCCTGACAATGCAGGCGTTTTTATTGCATTAAATTAAGACTGGTTGGTGAAGTAATCTTCACTAAAGTTCATGATCACTTCTGGACCTGCTTTTACCTTAGTAATGCGCAGAGCAAGTTCTGGCAAAATACGTTGCGCGAAGTATTTAGCAAGTGCCACTTTGTTTTGATAGAATTCGCCATCTTTCGATTTCGCCGCATTTGCGATTTTTGCGAACATATAAGAGAAGCTTAAAAGACCGACAGCATGCAGGTAATCTACAGCAGCAGAGTTCGGGAATTCAATGTTTTCATGTGCAGCTTCAATCACGTATTGAGTCACCGATTCTACTTCAGTTGCGGCATCCAAGGTTGCATCTTTAATGAAGTTAAGATCAGCATCTAGACTGTTGGCGAAGTCACGAATCTCCTGGATGTATTCAGCAATGAATTCACCATTACATTTAATGGTTTTACGACCAATTAAATCTTGCGACTGAACGCCATTGGTACCTTCATAAATTTGAGCAATACGTAAGTCACGTACACACTGTTCCATACCCCATTCACGAATATAACCATGTCCACCAAATACCATTTGCGCATCAATCACTGCATCAAAAGCAGTATCGGTTAAATAGGCTTTTGCAATTGGGGTAAGCAGGGCAACACGGTTATTAGCAGCTTTTACTGCTTCAGCATCGGTAGAGAACTTGGTGATATCCAGTTGTTGACCAACATATACGGCAAATGCGCGCGATGCTTCGTTATTGGCACGGGCATTGAGCAGCATACGGCGTACATCACCATGTACTAGGATGCTGTCCGCAGCTTTGGCTGGAGACTGAATGCCAGAAGCGCTACGACCCTGAATACGGTCAGTCGCATATTGCGCTGCATTTTGATAAGCAAATTCAGATGCACCTAAACCTTGAATACCCATCGACAGGCGTTCGTAGTTCATCATCACGAACATGGCTGCCAAACCTTCATTTTCCTTGCCTACAAGGTAACCTTTGGCACCATCGAAGTTCATTACACATGTTGCAGAGGCTTTAATCCCCATTTTATGTTCAATTGAACCAGGACCTGCATGGTTGCGCTCACCTAGGGAACCATCTTCATTCACCAGGAACTTAGGTACGATGAACAATGAAATGCCGCGTGAACCTGCAGGTGCATCCGGTGTTTTAGCCAAAACCAAGTGGATGATGTTTTCTGCTAAGTCATGGTCACCACCGGTAATAAAGATTTTAGTACCGCTAATGTTGTAAGTACCATCTTCATTACGTTCAGCTTTGGTTTTAATAATGCCTAAATCTGTACCTGCATGCGGTTCAGTCAAGCACATGGTGCCTGACCATTCGCCAGAGTAAATTTTAGGTAAATAGGTTTCTTTCTGTTCTTGAGATGCGTAGCTATTTAACGCCATACCTGCACCCACAGATAGAAGCGGGTAGAGCAGGAATGATGGATTGGTTGCGAACAGCATTTCGTCAGCCAGTACAGTCAGCATTTTTGGCATGCCTTGACCGCCCCATTCTTCATCTGCACCTAAGCCAATCCAGCCGCCATCTGCATATTGTTTGAATGCCTCTTTAAAGCCAGCAGGCGTGGTGACCTTGCCATTTTCAATTTTAGCGCCTTCTTCATCACCAGTACGGTTAATCGGTAAAGTGACGTTTTGGGCAAATTTTGCCATTTCTTCAAGAATAGCTTCAGCCGTTGCCGCATCTACATGGGCAAGGTTTTCATTGGCTTGCCAGAATTGCTCTGCATTAAAAACATCATTCAGGATGAATTTCATATCGGCAAGCGGTGCATTATAAATTGGCATAAAGTGTTACCTGTTTATTGTTTGATTCAGTTCGGTTTAGTTGAGTCTAAGCGATGGAAAATATTGTTGTTAGACGACTAAAGATTAATTTTTGCATCTTTTATAAAGAAAAAGGACTGCCAAATCAATGACCGTCCTTCTCCTGTTGATCAAGTTAAAACTTGATAAAAATTAGAATGCGAAATGTTCAGCATCCAAAGCAAGTAATGGCTCTACACCACCTGCAATCACGTCTACGTGTGAACGTACGCGTGGAAGGATTTTCTTGAAGTAGAAACGGGCAGTGGTTACTTTGGCGTTATAGAAGTCAACGTCAGTGGTACCAGCAGCAAGTGTTTCTTGAGCAAGAAGCGCCATACGAGCCCATAGGTAAGCAAGGGTTACATAACCAGAGAAGTACAGGTAATCAACTGCAGCTGCACCAACTTCATCCGGATTCTGCATTGCACGCATACCAATCTGCATGGTTAAATCGCCCCACTCTTTATTTAGAGCAGCAAGCGGTTCAATGAATTCTTTCATTGCAGCATTGTCTTTGTTTGCTTCGGCAAATTTGTGGATGATCTTGGTGAAATCTTTCAACATTGCACCTTGAGTACCCAAAACTTTACGGCCTAACAAGTCAAGCGCCTGGATTTCAGTAGTCCCTTCGTATAGGCAAGCGATACGTGTATCACGTACGATTTGCTCCATACCATGTTCAGAAATAAAGCCATGACCACCGAACACTTGAACACCGTGTTTTGCAGATTCAGAACCGGTTTCAGTCAAGAATGCTTTTGCGATCGGAGTAAGAAGTGACAACATGTTGTCCGCAGATTTGCGTTCTTCTTCCGTTGTACCGTGTTCAACCACATCAGCGTATTGAGCCAACATGTAAACCAGTGCACGACCACTTTCTGCATATGCTTTTTGAGTTAAAAGCATGTTACGCACAGCAGGGTGAACAATAATTGGATCTGCTTCTTTTTCTGGCGCTTTAACACCTGAAAGTGAACGCATTGCCAAGCGATCTTTGGCATAGGCAAGCGCACCTTGGAAAGATGCCTCAGACGCTGCAAGACCTTGTACAGCCGTACCAATACGTGCAGTGTTCATGAAGGTGAACATGCAGTTTAGACCACGGTTTTCAGGACCAATCAAGAAGCCTTGAGCTTTATCAAAGTTGATTACGCAAGTTGCGTTACCATGGATCCCCATTTTGTGTTCGATTGAACCACAACGTACTGCATTACGTTCACCCACTGAACCGTCTGCATTTACATTGAATTTAGGTACGATGAATAACGAAATGCCTTTCGTGCCTTTCGGTGCGCCAGGAAGGCGAGCAAGAACGATGTGGACGATGTTATCCGCCATGTCGTGTTCACCAGCAGAGATAAAAATTTTCTCGCCAGAGATTGCAAAGCTGCCATCAGCATTTGGTTCAGCTTTGGTACGGATGATCCCCAAGTCAGAACCTGCATGAGATTCTGTCAGGCACATGGTACCGGTCCATTCACCTGAAACAAGTTTAGGCAGGTAAGTGTCTTTTTGTTCTTGAGAGCCGTGGTGTTCCAAAGTACGTACCGCACCATGAGAAAGACCAGGGTACATGCCCCAAGACCAGTTTGCAGTACCGACCATTTCAGAAATGGTAATACCTAAAGAGTTCGGTAAAGCCTGACCACCATATTGCTCTTCAGCAGACAACGATGGGAAGCCAAGTTCGATATATTTTTTATAGGCTTCTTTAAAGCCGGTCGGTGTGGTTACAACACCATCGTTCCAAGTACAACCTTCACGGTCGCCGACTTGGTTAAGAGGAGAAAGTTCATTTTCACAGAAGTCAGCAGCAGCTTCTAAATATTGATCGACCAACTCACGGCTTACGGTGTCTTGAAATGCAGGGAGTTTTGCATAATGTTCTTCAGCATTTAATAATTCATGGAGAACGAATTGCATCTCACGTAAGGGCGCTTTGTATTGTGGCATATCGGTTTCCTCAATACTGGTTTTAACCAGCTTATAATCCTAATCAACATTTGAACGCGCCTTCTAGGACACGTATTTGTATGGCTTAATCGTGCTACATCTTCTTAGTTGGTACAAGCGTTTGCATGCTTTTTCTTGGTGACTGTAAAGTCAAAGATTTCTGACTTGAAATTGCTAAGTATCTTGAGTGTAAATGCTTTTATGATTTATTGAGTGGCATAAATAGTCAAATCGACATTTTTTGATCAGCAATAAAAAAGGCGCTCAAAAGCGCCTTTTTGAATTTTGAAGCAATATTTATGCGGCAGATTTCACTGCAACCGGGGCTTTAGGCTGAAAACGGATTGCACACTTACCATCGATGGTTTGGGTACCGGCTTTAACTTGAACTGCTTTACCAGAGGTTTGACCTTGGCAAGCTTTTAAAATGGCTTGCTGCTTTGCTTGACGTTCAGCCAAGCGTTGATCAAATTGCTTGGTCAGCTCGGCACGTTGCGCATTGGTCAGTGGTTCACCACGTTTCATCTGCATGCCGTTGATGTCACCACGCATTGGGCGATGTTCACCTTTCATTGAACGGTGTTCGCCACGCATGTGTTTCGCTGCTTTATGATCAGCTTTAAATGTCATCACGCAAGTGCCATCAATTGTTTTATCACCTGCTTTAACTTGCACTGCCGTACCTACAGCTTTGCTATCACAGGCTTTTTGAATTTGTTCAACCACCTGTTTACGTTCAGCACGTGCTTGCTGCAACTTTTCACGCTGTTCTGGTGTCATTTTGCGATCATGCTTTTGATGATGGTCGTGCATCATGCGAGCGTGGTCGTTATCTGTGTCTTTCACCGTATTGGTGGATTGGCACGCTGTCAAAGCACCCATGCTCAGAACACTTGCACCCACTAAAGCAATTTTTGTCATCGAATTCATTGTTTTTATCTCCAATGAAAAATAGTATCAATTTAATAAGTTAAGATTAAACAATAATGATGAAGAAACAATGAAGGGTTTTTTTAGACAGTGTTGGTTACAATAATAAATTGAGAAGAAAATATTGAGATTTTGCTTTTGAATATTCGCCGTGTTCCGATTGCCTTACGCCTGTTTTTGACCGTATTACTCACGACTCTGGTGATTACGACGGTTAGCTTGGGGGTGTTGCATTGGACCATGCAAAAGAACTTCGCCAGATATGTAGCCGATGTTGAAATGCAGAAGCTGGATCATGTGATTGGTAATTTGGCCGGGGTGTATACAGTTTACCAGGACTGGGGCAATGCGATTCAAGCGCAGATTTTGCAAATTGAAGGTGATGCAGCTCCCGATGATTATGACAAGTTGTCACGCTGGTGGCTGCGTCGTCAGTATGATATTGCCTTGCAGCAGCGTTATTTTCAGGAAAATACATTGCTGAGTGTTTCTCCCAGTTTGAACCCGGGAGAACAAAGCAAACCGGTGGTTGATGCGGAAGAACTCCGCATGATGGAGTTGAATTTACCTTCTGAATATCAGCCTTTTGAAGGTCTTAAATTTCCCTTAAGTTCTAATCAAAATATATTTCGCACAGATAAAAAAGCGGATGGCGCACAAGCGGATGCAACCCAAAATCAAGGCAAGAAAAAGCAGTTTATTTCGATGCCTGACCGCTTGGGCTTAAGTTCCCGATTATCCTTATATGATGCCAATAAACAATTTGTGGTCGGTGAGCCATCCGACATTCCGGTTTCATATCGCCCGATTATGGTAAACGATAAGATTGTCGGCTACCTCGGTTTGAAACCGGTACTGGATAAAGATGATGCCTTAAGTATTAATTTCTTTAGTAATCAAAAACGCTATTTACTACTGATCTACGGCTTAACTTTTTTAACCAGTTTAATTGCCGCTTTATTGTTGGCGACCTATTTCAGAAAGCCGATTCAACGCTTGTTAAATGCGACCCGTGAATTGACCAAAGGGCATTATCAGCATCAGGTGAAAATTAACCGTAATGATGAGCTGGGCGATTTATCCAATGAAATTAACCAACTGGCAGTGATTTTGGATCAACATGAACAATCACGTCGTCAATGGGTGGCAGATACTTCACACGAGTTAAAAACCCCACTGGCAGTACTGCAAGCGCAAATTGAAGCGATGCAGGACGGAATTCGTAAACCGACGCCGGAACATTTTGAATCGATGCTGCGTCAGGTCACCAGCCTGAAAAAACTGACTCAGGATCTGGCCGATTTAGCCCAAGCTGAAGCGCAACAGCTCACCTGCTATTTGGCCGATGTCAATCCCTGGACGGTGGTGCTACAGGAAGTTGAAAACTTCAAACCCAAGTTTGCGCAAGCGGATTTATCGATTTCAGTGCAAGGCGAAGGTGCGAATTTACAATTAGATATAGATCGTTTTAAACAAATTATGGTCAACTTACTCGGCAACAGTATTCGCTATACTGAAGCGGGTGGTGAAGTCCATGTCCATACCGAGCAATCGGCGACCCATTGGAGCGTGATTGTCGATGACAGTCCGCTTGGGTTGAGCGATGAACAACTGGCACGTTTAGGCGAGCGTTTCTATCGTGTTGATGATTCACGAACCCGTAGTACCGGTGGTACAGGTTTAGGTTTGGCATTATCTGGTAAAATTGCGCAGGCATTGGGTGGGAAATTGAGTTTTGAACATTCTCCATTAGGTGGCTTGCGTTGTAAACTGACATTTCCAAAACAGTTAAACAAATAAAGGGATGAGATTCATGAAACATGTCATGCTGGTTGAAGATGAAGTTGAACTTGCACAATTGGTGCGGGACTATCTGGAAGCTGCGGGGTTTGAAGTCAGCATGTTTCATGATGGTCAGGAAGCCTATGACAGCTTTATTCAGCGTAAACCAAGTTTGATGATTTTGGACTTGATGGTTCCGCGTATGGATGGCTTGACCATTTGCCGTAAAGTGCGTGAACAGTCTGATTTACCCATCATTATGGTGACTGCACGGACTGAAGAAATTGACCGTGTCTTGGGCTTGAACATGGGCGCAGATGATTACATTTGTAAACCTTTTAGCCCGAAAGAACTGGTTGCGCGTGTACAAGCAGTTTTACGTCGCTTAGACCGTCATGCAGAACCTGAACAAAACAGCTTGTTCCGTATGGATAAAGCACAACAACGCATCTGGTATCAGCAAAAAACCTTGAACTTGACGCCGACAGAATTCCGTTTGCTGGAGTTGTTCCTGGAGCATGTTGGACAAGTTTATTCACGTGCGCAATTACTCGATCACATTAACCCAGATAGTTTTGATGTGGCAGATCGCGTGATTGACAGCCATATTAAAAACCTACGCCGTAAAATTTCAGATGCTGCTGAAACCGGTAACCGTCATGAGTGGATTCAGGCTGTGTATGGTGTAGGTTATCGTTTTGAATATCCGGAAGATTGATTAAAATATAATTTTAAAATCATTGTAAAGCTCCTGAAAAGTCTTTATTTTTTAGGAGCTTTTTTTATTTATAATTTTTAGAGGGTAGGGGCAAAATGATTTTTAAAAAAACAATATTAGCACTTAGTTGTTCTGTATTTTTAGTGGCTTGTGGAGGAGGTGGAGGCGGGTCATCTTCATCTAGTGGAACAGAGGGTGGACAGGTAACGGCACCTGCTTCAGATTTAGAAAAAGCAAAACAACTTGTAAAAACAACCAATTCTATTATTTCTTATTATGATGGTTTTCAAAATATTGCTGATCAATATAAAGTTCCTGCACAAGTAATAAATGACACATCTTCAGATTTGAGTCGTGCAACAAATTTATTATTAGTGATTGCAGAAGTTATTACTCAGGATGCACAGGGTCAGACCAAGACTTATACAGCGCAACAAATACAGACGCTAATGAATCAAAATACGGATGATTATGGGGATTTATCTGATTTTAACTTTAAGAGCAATAATTTAACAGCTAAGGTGGTTGGTGATTCTATTACCATTTCAGGTAATGTAAATGTCCAGTATTGGCAAGCGTTTAATTGGGATAAAATTAATGCTAATAATGCTTGGAATAACTCAAATTCTTGGTATAGCGATCCGGCATACTCAATTTATGGTGATGATGCTGAAATTACGGTCTCTAATTTGGTTTTAGAAGCACCTTTTATTGATACAGCCCGTACAACTTATAATTATAAGATTCAGAATAATGGAAAAATTTCTACAACGAATCTTAAAAATCAAACTGCTAGTTTTAGTTTCACTGCCGATAGTACTGCCTCTATGGTTTATGCCATGGCAGATACTATGGAAAACCGTGAAGATATTCCGAATCAGGCAACCATGAGTTTAAAAGGGCTTTCATTTGAAAGCGCAGGTGTAAAAGCCAATTTAGCTGAAGTTTCTTTAATTGCGAAAAAAGCTATATTTAATAATGGTACAGGAATGCTTGAACAGTTGATTCCATCGGAGTTAGTGCTGAAAGGTCTTGTAAGTTATCAGCAGGAATCGTTGAATTTAGAAGCCAAATTTAATTTGAATAATGATTTATCTAAAGTCATTGATGTGAGTGCTGGACAGGAGACATCGACTAATTTCATCAATGCGAATTTAAATGTCAAATTAAGCGGCAATTTAAAAGGCGCCAATGCAGTACCTACACCATTTAGCATTGATATTGCTGCAAGACGTGCTGAATTTACTAAAGGTACAGCGGCTGTCGCCGTTATCGTTGATAAAAATGCATTGGATATTGAGTTAACCGCAAAAGACTTAGATCAAGAACATCAAATTATTGCGGGTGTGATTAAGCATAAAAATGGAGCATCGATCAGTATTGCAGATGTAGAGAACTTTACTTCAGCGAATATTGCGGTTTCAGGAAAAAGTTACGGCACACTCACTAAAAACTCATCTGGGCAATATGTCGTGAAATTTACTGATGACACAATAACTTATATTGCTCCTTAATCTAAAACTTAACTTTGAGAAGAAGGCAGCGTTTGCTGTCTTCTTTTATATCTAATGAAAAAATATTTATTCATATTGGCTGTAAGCTTGCCAGGCTCTGCATATGCGGAAAGAACGATTCAATACAGTATAAATACAGATATTTATAGTGAACCTGTGGGTGTACATGCCTTTTTAGATGGTTGGGAAACGCCTAATTTAAAAAAAGGTAATAATGCCTTTGCACATGGGAAAATGAAATTAGAAACCAAACAGGACAATTGGACTATTGGTTGGATTTGGACTTATGACTATCAGATTCATTTTAGTGATGATATGGCAAAGCTATATTATCAAATTGAAAATGATAAGTTAATTGATGCAAATAAATACAATCAATTAGAATTAGAAGCTCAACATGTCGATACAGTGGGAACTCGTTTTGCCTATGATTGGAAGGTTCATCCTGATTGGACAATTGTGACAGGAGTAACAGCGCTCATTGGACGTCATTATGTGGATGGTAAATTCCAAGCAACAGGTCAAACAACCAATATGACTGAATTGATGGATCGGGTTGCTTGGTTAAATGGTTCATTGGATTATAGTTATGACCGTCCTGCATTAAAAGAAGATGAGCTAGGCTGGGATGGAAGAACGAGTCAAGGTTATGGCTATGCCCTGGATTTTGGTTTACATGGAAAAATTAAAAAGGATTGGAAAATTAATCTTCAGGTCGATGATTTATTCAGTTATTTATATTGGGATAATGCCCCATTTACCCGCTACAACCTTCACTATGATCAAAATCAACGTCCTCGAATGGATTTGAGTGGACAGTTAAGCAAGAGCAAACAGTACCGTCAAAAATTGCCCTTTAAAATAAGTTCGGAAATTAGCTATGATGTTCAAACTAAGCCGTGGAGTGCGAGTATCAGTAGTTTTTCAAATGAATATATAACCTTAGCTCAACTGAATGCCTTTTGGAAAATGAAACAATTAAAATATGGCCTGCATATAGAGCCGCAAACACATGCTTTGGGAGTGTCGGTACAGCATAAAAATTTTGGTGCTAAATATATAACCGATAATTTAGAGAGCAATCAGGCACATCGTTTTAGTGCCTCTTTATATGCCCAATATCACTGGTAAAATTTTTCAACATTAAAATGTCATAATAAAAAACGGAGCCTATCGCTCCGTTTTTTGTTAAGAAGAACAACTCACCATCACTTCAGGGACATCACTCGGCAACGGACCTAAATCTTCAGGCTGTTCTATGTCTGGCTGCTTGCTATAAGGTTGGCTGAGTAACTTAAAAAGTCGTTCTACTTCAGAAAAATCATTTCGTTCCGCCAGTTCAATCGCTTTCTGTGCCATGTGGTTACGTAAAATATATTGCGGATTGGCTTTGGTCATTTCGGCATCCAGCTCATCTGTTGCTTGGTTTTCCCGAATCGCTTGATATTGACTCAGGAAAGCATCGAACTGACGGGTGTCCAGGCAATCATCACGAAGGGCGGTGTAGGCTTTGTTTTGTAGACGAATAAAGCTGTCGGTGTAATCCAGCTGTTCGGCTTGCAAAATTCGCAGAAATGCCATTCCACAATCAAAACTGTCTTTATGGAAACTTGGCAGTCCCATTTTTTGACACAGTCCAAGGGTGTAATGTTCTAGAAAAGTTGCTTCAAAATGCTCTAAGCACTTCGACAGATCTTCTTTGAACTGTTCTTTTTCAGCAGGATCTTTAACCAATGGAATTAGATTGTTCAGCCAGGTCCATAAATTCCAATGACCAATACTCGGTTGTTGTTGATAGGTATAACGTCCTTGATAATCCGAGTGATTATTAATCCAGTTTGGACGGAAACGCTCCATGAAACCATAAGGGCCGAAGTCGAGTGTTGATCCTGTAATATTGAGATTATCGGTATTCATCACGCCATGGGCAAACCCAACCAGTTGCCATTTGGCAATCATCACTGCTGTACGCTGGATGACTTTGGTGGCAAAAGCCAAAACCGGCTGTTCAGCCTCGAGGCATTCTGGATAATGCCATTCAATACATTTTTCTACAAACTCAGGCAAAAGGTCAGGTTGATATTGATTGATCCATTCAAAATGACCAAAGCGAATATGGCAGTCTGAAGTCCGCAGCATCATTGCCCCGGGTTCCATTTTTTCGCGCTGTATGCCTTGCGTTGAAGAGGTGAACCCAACGGCATTACTGGATGCAATACCCAAAGCATTGAGCGCATGACCTGCTAGATATTCACGGATCACCGAGCGTAAAACGGCACGGCCATCGCCCATACGGGAATAAGGTGTCGAACCTACGCCTTTTAAATGCAAGTCGAGGGTTTGATTGTTTTGATCCAGAATTTGCCCGATCAATAAACCGCGCCCATCCCCCAATTGTCCTGCCCATTGCCCAAACTGATGTCCCGCATAAACCATCGCCAGCGGTTCAAATTCGGCAAAGGTTTTTTGCCCGCTACAGATCTCGACCCATTGGGCTTTATCTTCATCTGACCACTGTAATTCATCGGCCAGTGCGGCATTAAAATGCCCGGCTTTTGCTCCCTTTAAAGGAACAGGCATTTGATGGTGAAAAAGCTTAGGATTGAGTAATGGATAACGCGGATTAAATTGCATAGGACAATCTAAAAAATGGGGGAGATGTGATCACTATAGCAAATTTAAACTGCCAAAATAAATAAAGCCCCAATAATGGGGCTTTATATTGAATCAAATTTTGTTAAGAAACTGGATTCTTTTTAATGGTACGCATCAACATATTTAAGGTATTGCGATGATGTGAAAGACGTTGTTCAACCAATTGAAAGTCCACTTTAAGTTTGCTGTCGATCTGGTGAATCTTTTCAGCAACAGAAGCTTTTTTCGCTTGAATCTCTTGTTCTTTCAGCTTTGCCCAGTCATTTAAAGTTTGAGTAAATGCTTCATATTCTTGTGCAATACGGAGTTTTGCAGTCGCCATATCTTCATTGACATTGTGACCATAAACCGCCAAATCCTGTTCAGCATATTTAAAGCGCATTGCCAATTCTGCTTTTTTAATATTAAAACTTGGAATACGACGTAAGTTCTTTGCTAAACCGAGTTTTGAGCATGACCAGATCAGCCATTTGGTTGGATCATACTGCCACCATTTCACACCATTTCGGTAGTCATACTGGAAGATGTGATGATAATTATGATAACCCTCACCCCAAGTTGCAATTGCCAAAACGAAATTGTCACGTGCAGTATTTTCGTCAGTATATGGACGTTTGCCCCACATGTGGCAGAGTGAGTTAATGAAGAAAGTAACATGATGACTCAAGATCAGGCGAAGTAAACCACCCAATAACACTACGCCCCACATATCGCCAACGGCCCAACCCACAGTTGTGAGAATCACGGCATGTACAGCAATAACAAGAGGGATATAATACTTGTCCTGGAACATCACCACTTTGTCATTTAACAAATCGGGTGCATTTTTATAGTTTGATTCTGCTGCTGGATAGTTGCGAAGCATCCATCCAATATGCGCATACCAAAAGCCGTTATTAATTGAATAGGGATCTTTTTCAACATCATCAACATGACGGTGATGGGTACGGTGACCTGAAGCCCAGAACAAAATACTATTTTGAACGGCGAAAGTACCCATAAGCATTAAAATAATTTTTAATGGCAAGGTTGCTTCATAAGCACGATGTGCCCATAAGCGGTGATAACCCGCAGTAATCCCTAAACTACTCACACCGAGTAGTACAAATAAACTAATCCATGCGCCTAAGCTAAAATCATGATGATAAGCATATAGAGGGATAGCGATTACAGCCACAATGGGTAAAAGTACCAGTGCGAACACTGCAATCCAGTTAATTGGGGCTTTGGGTAGGGGAGCATTCATCTCCAACAGCACTCCTAGAACCTTTTAAAAGGTAAAGGTAAGGTATAAATGATTTCTTAATTCAATACAGTTTATAAGGATTAAGACTGTTTCAATATTAGCATGAGCGAACAAATCTTCACTAGTATTATTCTACAGTCGTATTGTACTAAACAGTAACAGAATAGCGGTTTGTGTTGATTGATTTTATCGAAGGTTTCGACATCTTATTTATAGATCGACGATAGGACTTAAAAAAAAATATTCAAACAATAGAATAAACAATTGTTCTGTCTAGATTTATTAAATCGACGCATGCTTTTTATTATAGTGAAGGATATCATCTGCCTATCTTTTACATCATTTAAAGTGTTGCAACATCATTTTAGGGAAATCAGTAATCAATCCGTCAATGCCCAAGCTTTGCAGGTGTTTGGCGCGTTCAATCTCATTCACGGTCCAGACACTGATATTTAAATCAGCCTGTTGTGTAGCTTGAATAATTGCATCTGTTGCCAGCGCATTCATCCAGCCAATTTGGCAGCAACCCAGTTCTAAGGCCTGTTCGATGGCACGTTCTTTAATGTCTTGTTCAATCAATAAGCCACGTTTAAAAGTAGAGTATTGCTGTTTTAAAGCCTGATGAATTTTTATATCGAAACTGGTGATCACGGCGGTTTGTTCAAAACCATGTAATTGTTTTTGTAATTCTACAACCAGTTTTTCAGCTTCAGCCATAGTTGCAACCGCTTTGACTTCAACTTCAATGTGCTCAAAATCCTGCATGATGTTAAGGGCATGTTGCAGGGTAGGGGTTACTTCAAAGTTTTTCCAGTCTAGCCAAATGGAGGCCTGATTATAGGACTGTAGTTCAGAACTGGAACATTGGTAAATATTTTTATCGATACCTGTGGTACGCAGGAAATTGTCATCGTGCATGATCACGAGTTCGTCATCTTTGAGTTGGCGAACGTCAAATTCAACGGCCCGAATGCCTAAATCATGAATATATTGAAAGCCATCCAGGGTGTTTTCAGGGGCTTCACCACGTGCACCACGATGTCCAATAATTCGCATATTTATCCTTTTATGGGAGTTTTATATTTTCACAACGGTGTCTCAGCGGTGATTCATCCAATATAAGAAGCTCATTGTGTCGCTTTTGAAAAAGTGAGTAAAACTGCACCATTCACAAAACCTGTTTAACAATAGCAATCTATTTATTGCTTCGTAAAAACTTTATGTGTCAAATTTCAATCAGGTTGTGAATGGGATTTAGCGTGAAGCAAAGATCATGATTTTAATCAAAAACCGAATAAATCACTGGCACTGAGCTTAGATTGTTTCATTAATATTCTTTTGCCACAGCACTTCAGAGCCACCTTCGGCACGTTGCAAGGTACGTGATGCCACAAATAACCAGTCAGAAAGACGGTTTAAAAGTTGCAATGAAGTCGCTTGAATATTTTGATCGCGACTTTGTACAGTCATCAGGCTGCGTTCAGCACGGCGACATACGGAACGTGCTTGATGTGCACAACTACATGAAAGTGTGCCTGCAGGTAAAATAAAGTCTTTCAGCATAGGTAATGTTTCATTCATACGGTCAATTTCATTTTCCAGAAATTCAACTGAAACAGGTAAGACCATGTTGTAGTTTGGAATGCAGACTTCACCGCCCAGGTCGAACAGCCAATGTTGAATCAGGCTCAGTGATTTATCCCAAGAGGCTTTGTCTTCAATTGAGCTGACGGCAATCTGTGAACGTAAAACACCAATACAAGAGTTCAGTTCATCAACATCACCTAAAGCTGCAATGCGCAAATCATCTTTGGCTACACGAGAACCATCGCCTAGTCCAGTTGTGCCTGAATCGCCTGTACGGGTATAAATTTTACTTAAACGGTGGCCCATAGATATGTCCTTCATTTTTAGATATTTCAATTTAAAAAGGATAATGCCATAGGCATGACATTATCCTCAAAAGTATTTACTTAAAATTGGCTGAAATTAGTATTTGAACGTTACACCGGCAGAAGCAAGGCGGCCACCGTTTACATAGAACAAGCCATTGCCATAAGATGCAGTGGAATATCTGACATCACCGATATTATCGATATTGGTAAACAATTTAACATTCGAATTTACATTCCAATATGCATTCACATCTATAGTTGCATAACCTTCGACATTTGAATGGTCTTTAGGCGCTGACTTGGATGATAGCGATGTGCTGATCCCATAAACTGCATTTTGTAAGCCAGCTGTTAAAGTGAAGCTCTGACGAGGTCGGCGGGCTAATTCTTGATGCGTCTCTTCATTGGTTGCTTTGACATAGTTGTGTGAAAGTTTTGCAAACAGTTGATCTTGTTGCCAATGAAGATAGCTTTCTACACCTTCAAATTTTGCCTTGCTCACGTTGTCGATGATATAGCCATTTTTATCATTGTAATCGATGAGATTTTTTACGGTATTGCTATAGAGTGATAAACCTGTTGTGAAACCAAGTGGTAATTTTTGATCTAGACCAATCTCAAAAGATTCGCTTTCTTCAGGCTTTAAGTTCGGGTTGCCGTAATAGCCAACATAGAGCTCATTCAAGTTTGGTGCTCTAAAAGCAGTTCCCCAATTACTGTAAATACTTGTATTTTGTAAAAGTTGATAGCGTGCAGCGATTTGTCCTACGGTATGAGCACCAAATTGTTCGTTGTCCTCAATACGTAGACCAACTTGTGTGTTTAAACCATGATTGGTGTATTGATGTTGCACATAATAGCCTTTTGAGTCGACATCGCCGTGATAAGGAGAAGCACTCGAAATCGCATCAGCTTGTGTATTTTGGAAGGTCGAACCAAATAGAATATTTTGATGCTGAGCAAAATTAAGTTTTGCGTAAAGTTCCGCTTCTTGGGTTTTACTATTCACGAAGTCTGTTGAATCAAATTGATCAGTTTCATCTTTAAATTGAGATAAACGCGCATTGAGTTCTAAGTAGTCTGAAAGATTATATTTTACTTTGGCATTGATACTTTCATTTTTGAAATCCACCGTATTATTTTTTAAGCCTAAGAATGCATAGGAAGGTGCCGGTGCAAAAATACTAGTAATGTAGGCCGATTGACCATCATTTTGTGCATAGTCTAATGAAACTGCAAAGTTATCGTTTTCAAAGCCAATTTTTGAACTCACACCCTTTTGCTCAAATTCCCCTGTTTTAATATCAGCTTGCTTTGCGTCAGTGACATGTGTGCCATCGGATTCAAGGCGTTGACCACGAATTTGTGCATAAAAACCATTTTCAGTGAGGTCAGCACCGACAATAGATTTATACGTTTTATTTTCTCCGATTTCACCTGTGACAAATGCTGCGCTTTTTTTAGGTGTTTTAGAAACTAGTTGTATAACACCGCCGATGGCATTTGTTCCGTATAAAACAGAGGCAGGGCCTTTCAAGACTTCAATTTGTTTCAAGTCTGTTGTATCAATATAGGATAAAGATGCCACACCACTTGTTGCACTGTTAAGCTTTACCCCATCACGCAAGACAAGGGCATGTGTTGAATTTGTGCCTCTTAAAAAGATGGATGCTTGTTGACCATAGCCGCCAGACTGCACCATATTTAATGAAGCTTCATTGTTTAATAACTGCGGTAATGAGGCCAGTGGTGATTGTTCAAGCTTAATAGGCTCAATAATTGAAATACGTGCAGGCACATTTTCAATTTTTTCTTCAGAACGTGTGGCTGTAACAACCAGAGTTTCTAAAGCTGAATTTACTGCAGTTTTGGCAGGTGTTTCATTTGCAGAAACGGCAGTTGAAAAACCCATTGCAATAGCGATTGCACCCACGAGTGCAGTAGGTTGAAAAAGAGTAGGCATATTTTTACGCTCCATACATTCACCCCCCGTGAATGATTGAGTTTGAGGGCGCAACAAGCAGGTATCCGGACTTAAATATAAATATTGATCTTCAATATTGGCATATCCACCTTCCCACATTTCTGCAGTGGTGTAAGTGAGAGCTTATAAAGATATGTTGTTCATTTTACCGTTGCGGGGGCAGTGTTGGATTCTCACCAACTTCCCTAAAGCCTGAGCTTGGACTCGTTGCAATTGCGCGCAGTATAAGGTTTGTGTCTACATTAGACAATCTATGTCAATATTATTCCGGATGAACTTTACTCAAGCTTTTAAAATTGCATTACAATGATTCGCCCCCATATTTATAGACTGATGACGAGTCGGGTAAAGTTTAAGCCCAAGAATTAGAGCGAAGTGTATGCGAACCCGTGCCAAAATTTGCGGAATAACACGAATAGAAGATATACATTCTGCTGTGAATGCAGGGGTGGATGCGATTGGATTGGTCTTCTACGCACCCAGTCCAAGAAGTGTGACTATTCAACAAGCCCAAGAGCTGGCAAAGCATATTCCTGCTTATGTACAAATCGTAGGTTTATTTGTAAATGCAACAGCTGACGAAATCACTCAGGTTCTAGAACAAGTACCTTTGGATATGTTGCAGTTTCATGGTGATGAAACTGCAGAGCAATGTCAGCAGATTGCATTACAAACCAAATGCCGTTGGTATAAAGCCATTCAGGTTAAACCTGAGCTAGATATCATAAAAGCCATAAAAAGCTATCAACATGCAGGTGCAAGCGCAGTATTATTAGACGCCTGGCATCCTGAGCTAAAAGGTGGAACAGGGCACAGCTTTGACTGGTCACAGTTCCCCACACTGAATGTTCCTTTAATTTTGGCAGGCGGTTTAAAACCTGAAAATATTGAAGACGCTATAAAGACGACTAGGGCTTATGCAGTAGATGTCAGCGGAGGCGTAGAGTCCGCAAAAGGTATAAAAGACCAACAACTCATTGAACACTTTATGCAAGGAGTCCAGCGTGGATCAGCAAACTGTTAATCAGAAAGATCAGGTGACTGACTATACCCAATTCCCCGATGAGCGTGGGCATTTCGGTATCCATGGCGGACGTTTTGTGTCAGAAACACTGATGGCAGCATTAGAGGACTTAGAAAAGCTCTATTTCCGCATGAAAAATGATGCACAGTTTTTGGCAGAATTCGACCGTGATTTAGCCTACTATGTAGGTCGTCCTAGTCCACTTTATCATGCTGAGCGATGGTCTAAAGAGTTAGGTGGTGCGCAAATTTACTTAAAACGTGAGGACCTAAATCATACCGGTTCGCACAAAATCAATAACACCATTGGTCAGGCATTACTGGCTAAACTTTCAGGTAAAAAACGGATTATTGCCGAAACGGGCGCAGGTCAGCATGGTGTAGCAACAGCTACAATTGCTGCGCGTTTAGGTCTTGAGTGTGTGGTATTCATGGGTGCAGACGATGTTAAACGTCAAGCCATGAATGTATACCGCATGCGTTTGTTGGGTGCGACGGTTGTGCCTGTGCAAAGCGGTTCAAAAACATTGAAAGATGCGATGAATGAAGCGATGCGTGACTGGGTGACCAATGTTGATTCAACGTATTATGTGATTGGTACGGTTGCAGGTCCACACCCATATCCACAATTGGTTCGTGACTTCCAGTCAATCATTGGTCGTGAAGCACGTAAACAGATTCAGGAGCAAGCAGGGCGTTTGCCTGATGCACTGGTTGCATGTGTAGGTGGTGGTTCAAATGCAATGGGCTTGTTCTATCCATTCCTGAACGATACCGATGTGAAAATGTACGGTGTTGAAGCAGCAGGTCATGGTATTGAAACTGGTAAACACTCTGCGCCGCTAAACGCAGGTCATGTCGGTGTATTGCATGGTAACCGTACTTATTTGATGTCGGATGAGCAAGGTCAGATCATAGAAACGCATTCAATTTCTGCCGGTCTGGATTATCCGGGGGTAGGTCCTGAACACAGTTTCTTAAAAGATATGGATCGCGTCAAATATGTGCCAATCAATGATCAGGAAGCGTTGCAAGGCTTCCGCGATTTAACCCAGATTGAAGGGATTATTCCTGCGCTTGAAAGTGCACATGCCATGGCGTATGTGACCAAACTTGCGCCAACCATGTCTAAAGACCAAATCATTATTGCAACTGTTTCAGGTCGTGGTGATAAAGATCTAATGACGGTTGCGCGTATTGATGGCGTAGAAATGGTTGAGATGTAACTTCTTTCATAAGCCTCTTCCTATGGGAGAGGTTTTGAGAGGGTGAGTTATAGAATCGTGTTGGGTGCAAACTCAGCACGATTTTTTTTGAAATAGAAGTTTGTCTAAAACATGAATAAAGTGAAGGCGACATGGATGTCGCCGTAAGGCTGAGGTATAGGGATATACCTTCAGCCTTACAAAAGATTTTTGTTACTTTTGATCTTTCAAAAGTAAAGAAACCACTTATGAATGAAAAGTGATGTAAAAAGAAAAAATGAGTGCATGTGTGATTTTGATATATAGATAAAGAACTTTAATGATCGACAACTGGTAAACACTAAGTTTAGGCTTCAAGATGTGGAACTTATTTACTTTTGTTTCGGCAAAAGTAACAAAACCATTTTGTTGAGCAGACATACATCCATGTAATGCTGCTCAACGGACGACATCCCTGTCGCCAACGCGTATCATATTTTGATTACAAGTTGTAAGTTCTTAAAATTACTTATCATATAGCTATTCATTTCCCTGAGTTTTAAGGAGTAAAACCATGCCCAGCCTATTTATCGTCATGCTCGGTGGTCGTCATGCACGTGCCAATACAGAAGTTCATGATGTCGTACTGGCAGTCGGTGATTCTCTTGAAAATGTTTATCCTCAATTAAAACAGGCATGGTTTGGGGAACAAAAAGGCTTGCATATTGATGCTTGGGCACAAATCAATGGCGTGGAATTCGAAGGTGAAAAATATCAAATTCAATTCAGTAATGCACGGCCAAATTCATCTGAACAAAAGCTTTTTCTAATTAATCTGGGCGGTTATGATGCCCGAGAGTTTGGCGAATTGCATCGCTATATTTTGGTGGTGGCGCAAAATGCCATGGTGGCAAAACAACGTGGTAAAGCATACTTTGCACAGCATTGGCAAAAACAGCATACCGACCGTGTGTTGGATGTAGATGATTGTATCGCAATCGATCAAGTGCATGGCCGTTATGTGCAGTTGGTGCAAGGTGCATTTAGCGGAAATAGATGGGAAAATACGTATTTAATGCTATCTGATCACTGATTTATATCTACTTGATTAATAAATTATATTTATAAAATATTAAACATCTGGGAATAATATATCTTTTTATATATTTTCGACGAAAAGAAGGGTGTTGATACTTTTAAGTTAAATTTATATGGGCATAATAAGGTTAAGGATTTGTGATCTCTTAGCTAGATGGAATTTGATAAATGGATTTGATTCAATCAAATGGACAACCGCATTATGGACGTTTTAGTACTCTCCCAAAGACCATCGATTTAAATAAATACCAGTATAAGACGCCTTATGGGGAAGTCTTAAAAGGCTGGCGTAAACGGTTAAAATATAAAAAATTTAAATTTTGCTGTATTCAGCATGAGCATTACACCATTGGTCTGGCCATAGCGGATATCGCATGGGCAGGACATGGTTTTTTCTATATTTATGATCATCAGCGTTCTGAAGTTTTAGAGTGGAATGCAATTAACTTTTTTTCGCGGCATACCGTGGTTGATGAGCAACCGCTTTATAACCAGAGTTTTTTCTCCAAGTCACCTTTTCAAATCGATATTCAACATGCCAATGGTGTGCGTTATATCCATGTGACTAAACATGGTGAAATCAAGCTAAGTGCGCGGATCTTTTGTGCAGGTACAGATCCTTTAAGCATGTGTAGCCCGACAGGGATCAATGGTTGGACTTACACTCAAAAACTTACAACTTTGGGCTGTGAAGGTTTCTTTATAAATAAGCAGGGGCAAACCATACAGTTTCATGAAAAAACCTTTGCTTCACTCGACGATACCTGTGGTTTTTTACGTCCTGAAACCGCCTGGTTCTGGTTGTCCTGTAATTTTTGGGATTCGCAAAATAATCGTATCGGATTGAATCTGGCATCCGGGGTAAATGAAAGTTTTGGTAACGAAAATTGCTTGTGGATGAATGGTGTTTTATATCCCCTAAGCGACATTTTATTTCAGCATCAGGAGGATGATCACTGGACCATTCGTTCACTGGATGAAAAGCTAAATTTGGATGTAAAAACAGGTTGGCGACGCTATGAAAACCTGAATCTAAGACTGGTCGGCAGTCAGTTCAGTCAATGGCAAGCCAAAATTAGCGGAACCATTCAGCAAGGTGATCAGGAAATTATTTTGTTAAATGAATATGGCTTGTTAGAACAACATTATGCTAAGTGGTAATAGATTGTAAAATGATAAAAACCTAGCCCATATTTATATGGACTAGGTGAATGATAACTATATTAAAATTAAAGAATAAATATTAAATATAATAAATATGATTAGTCTTTAGCTGCCTGCCAAAACGCTTCTCCAGCTTGGATTGGATCACCTGTTTCTTCTAAGGTTTTTACCCAGACATCATATTGGGCAATCACGGGATGCTGGCTAGGGTGAAAGTCTTTTTTAAACCAGTCACGATATTGCTGGCTCATTTTGCTGAGCGTGCCGTTTTTCCCAAAGAACCACGGTAGGCCGCGAATATTCATTTGCAGGCGTTGCAAAGGTGTGAAGCCATCATACTTTAACATCACATTGGCGCGGTAAAGCGTAAAGCCGAACATTAAAGCTGTTGTCCATGCCAGTGTGAATTTGCGCATAGACTCCGGCACATTTCCCACCTGTTTCATCACATCAAACGCTACATCACGATGTTCCATTTCTTCAATCGCATGCCAGGCAAACAGTGCCCGAACATAAGGATGACCCTCTCTTATTGTCGCTTTAGAACTGAAAAAGGTTTCTGCCATTAAAGCAGTCAAATGCTCAGCCGCAGCCGTCATGGCAATGTTGTATTGTGGTGAACGCTTTTCCAGCTCAAACTTAAATATTTTATTTAAACGCTGAATAAATTGATCGACGGGCATCCCTTGATCTTTTAGGACCTGATTCATTTTGTCGTGCGCGATCCCATGCTGCGCTTCTTGACGAATAAAATCAGCCACACGCCGTTTTAGGTCTGGATCGGTAATCTGGTCGCGGAACAAACGTACTGACTGAATAAAGTAGCGTTCACCATCGGGAAAAGTCAGGCTGAGCGCATCAAACATGCGGGTAATAAACGGATCATCTCCGAACCAAAAACGCGGCACTTCATTTAGTTTAAAGTCAAGATTGCTGCGAACCACCGGTTCAACTTGATATTGGGCAATAGCATTCATTTTGTTTTACTTTAATCGCCTTGGATGAATGCAGTATGTCGGGCTTTTTCAATTTTGTTTTGACAGTACTTGCCATTTTTTATACATTTTACGCCAAGTTGAAAATTTAAAATGTCAAAAAAAATAAGGATGTGTTGTGCAAGAACTACAGATTCCCAATGGTTATTTTCAGCTGCTGAATATGTATTTGCTGCAGCAAGGAATGGATATTTTTGCCTTGTCATTTTTGCAGCAGCATCAAGCGCAATTGCGTCATGTATTGTCCTTGCCTATCGATTCGCAATCGACTTATTCATTTTTCCTCGATGTGGTGGAACTCACCCGTCAACACGTCCATTGCCCAGAACTGGTTTTGGAAATGGCCCGCTTGATTCGTCCTGAACATTTTGGTGTGTTGGGTTATATGGCCTCACGTAGTAATAGTGTGGCTGAGGCTTTGCACAATATTATTCGTTTTAGCCGCTTGGTGATTGATGGGGCAGCAGTCATTCCGATGCAAATGCTGCATCAGGATAGAGAGATTTATCTTTCCTGGCCGCTCCATGATGAACGATATGCGATGATTAATGAGCTGACTTCCGCATGTATGGCACATTTGGGCAAGCAAATTTTCCCCGCATCGCTGCAATTGCTGAGTATGCAGTTTGCGCATGCTCCGCAGATGGCGCGTTATCATTATGAAAAGTTTTTTGGCTGTGAAGTCAGCTTTGGTCATGCCCAATATTCTTTTGTGATTAGTTCTGACAGTCTGGATTTAAAATCGGAACTGGCTGACCCTTCTTTAATGCAACTTTTACTGCGTCAGGCAGAAGAAGCGATTGCTTCCAAGCCCAGTTATGAAAGTTTAGACCAGCACATTCATCTGCGGGTGGCTGAACATTTACGTGTGCAAAATAGCGCACCCAAAATTGAGCAGATTGCCAATGAATTGCATGTATCTGCACGGACACTGCAGCGACAATTGAATGACCTCGATTCATCGTTTAAAAAGATTGTTGAAGTGGAACGTATGAAACGTTGTGATCAATTGCTGCAACAGGATATGCAATTGACTGATATTGCCATGCAATTGGGCTATTCGGATCAGTCCGCTTTGGCACGTGCTTATAAAGCATATAGCGGCCACACCTTATTACAAAAGAAACAACAGTTGAAAGCATCACCTGAGTCATAAAAAAAGCGACCACTTTGGGCCGCTTTTGAAATGTAGATGGATTTAAACGGGTTTGAATCGAGGGAAACGCAGTACAATGGCCAGTATTGCCATGATGGCCAATACCCAGCAATAGTAAATATTACCGATCAGCTCGATAGGTGACATTTTCGCAATAGAGCAGGCAAGCAGTAATTGCGCCCCGTAGGGAATCAAACCCTGTACCACGCAGGAAAAAATATCGAGCAAGGCTGCAGCACGTTTCGGTTCTATGCCGTATTCCTTGGCCACTTCACGGGCCATGTCGCCAGATAAAATAATTGCAACGGTATTGTTGGCAACGAATAAATTGGCGAATATCACCAGAAAACTTAATCCCAATTCACCGGCACGTTGGCGCCCAACTTTAAATAAACGAGTCATACTGTAAATGCGTTGGATGAGCCATTGCAGTCCACCTTCTTTTTGCATAATGGCAGATAAACCGCCCAAGAACATCGAAAGCAGCGCAACCTCGAACATGCCTACAAAGCCATCATAAATCGCAGTATTGAGTTTTAAGACGCCAAAATCGGGGCTGACCATGATGCCCATCAGACCTGAAAGTACAATGCCTAGGGTTAAAACCGCCAGTACATGCAAGCGTGAGAAAGCCAGAAAGAACACCGCAACATAAGGCAAAATCAGCCACAGGTCATAATCTTTGTATGCAATGGTTTGTGAATCATGGCTAATCAATGCATAAATCAAAATACTCAGGACCGCGGCAGGAACCGCAATCCAGACATTGACTCTGAATTTATCGCGTAGCTGAACTTTTTGACTGCTGGTTGCGGCAATGGTGGTGTCTGAAATCATCGACAGGTTATCACCAAACATGGCACCGCCCACCACCGCGCCGATGGCATAGACGGCTTCAATATTGGTGACTTGGGAGAAACCAAACGCAATCGGGGCACAGGCAGCAATGGTGCCCATGGAAGTCCCCATAGCCGTTGCGATAAATGCCGAGACAATAAACAGCATTGGGAGGACAAAGGACGGCGGGATAATCGACAGGCCCAATTGCACGGTCGCATCGACACTGCCAATGCTACTTGTGGTACTGGCGAATGCTCCGGCGAGCATAAACACCATAAACATTAGAATTAAGTTGGGATGACTGGCACCTTTTAAAAATTCATCAATGGCTGCATTTAATTTTCCACGGTAAAGCAACACGGCAAGAACAATGGCCGGCAGAGCCGCCACAGGGGCTTTAACCTGATAAAAAGCAAACTCGGTGCCAATGAGGGAATGATAGAGACCACTGCCTAAAAAAATGGCTAAAAACACAATAAGAGGTAGCAGTGCCAGCGCGCGCGCCTGCACTTTACCTTGGGATTCGGGAGTCATATAAAATAAGAAAAATAAAAATCGTGCGTAGTATAGTGCAGGTTTTGCTATTAGATAAAACATTAAATGTAAAAGCTAACTCAATTATTTTTATCAATTTTTTACCAATAAAAATAAGTTTATCTTAATATTGGATATTTTTTTAAATAGCAAAATTAGGCATCTTTGATCATTGAGAAAAAATCGTAAATATCAGTAAATGGTGTACTCGGATTGTTCTGAAAAAATGAGATTGTCAGTCTAATGTAGCGCGAAATATTTGGACTCTATTCAATGGGTAAAAAATAGCGTTACAATGCGTTGTCTTGTATTTCTACAAAGCCAACTCCTCAGTTTTTAAATAATTCAAGGAAAGCATAGCCTTATGTCACGTTTAGCCACTCGTTTTGGACAGCTTAAATCTCAGCAGCGTAAAGCGCTAGTTTCTTATGTAATGGCTGGTGACCCTCATCCAGAAGTAACTGTTCCATTGTTACATCAAATGGTTGAGGCAGGGGTAGATGTGATTGAACTTGGTCTTCCATTTTCAGACCCTATGGCAGATGGTCCGGTAATTGCCCTTGCAGCAGAACGCGCATTGGCAGGTGGAACCAATACTCTAGACGCTTTGAACATGGTGAAAGAGTTCCGTCAGAAAGATGCAGAAACACCCGTGGTTTTGATGGGTTATTTAAACCCGGTCGAAGTGATTGGTTATGAAAAGTTTGTGTCCTATGCGAATGAATGCGGTGTAGATGGCGTACTTCTAGTGGATTTACCGCCTGAAGAAGCAAAAGTGTTGGGTGACGTGTTGAAAAAATTCGACATGGATCAAATCTTCCTGCTTGCACCTACCTCTACTGATCAGCGTATTCAGCATGTGGCGAAACAAGCCAGCGGCTTTATCTACTATGTGTCCTTGAAAGGGGTGACCGGTGCAGCAACTTTAGATGTAGCTGAAGCGGCAGCCCGTATCCAGAAAATTAAAGCTGTGACTGATATTCCTGTTGGTGTGGGTTTCGGTATTAGCGATGCGGCCTCTGCGAAAGCAATGGGTGTAGCGGCTGATGCGGTTATTGTGGGCAGTGCTTTTGTCAAACAATTTGCAAACCTGGCGCCAGAACAAGCTGTTGTTGAAACGGTTAATAAAGTCAAGGAGCTTCGAGCTGCGCTCGATGAGTTAGTATGAATCAAGAAGTGAAAGCAGGCCAAATTCTTAGCCCAGCGACGCCGTGGACGGAACGTCATGTTCCGGGTATTCACACCCCCGATGAGCAAACCGCACTCAAAGCAACCTTTACAGAGCCAACCATTGAGTGCCCTGAGTGTCACGCACTGGTTACACGTACCGCGATGTCATTTAACGCTTATGTTTGTCCGCAATGCGACGAACATTTGCGTATGAAAGCACGCGACCGTTTAAACTGGTTCTTTGACCAGGTTCAAAATGAACTGGGTCAGGAATTTGTTGCCAAAGACCCACTGAAATTTGTCGACAGCAAGGCCTACCCGGACCGTATGTCTGAAGCGCAAAAGAAAACCGGTGAAACTGAAGCATTAGTAGTGATGCAAGGTTTGCTAAAAGGCATTCCTTTAATCGCATGTGCATTTGAATTCGACTTTATGGGCGGTTCAATGGGCACTGTGGTCGGTGACCGTTTTGTGCAAGCCGCTGAACGTGCCATTAAAGAGAAACAGCCTTTAGTCTGTTTCGCGGCATCTGGTGGTGCGCGTATGCAGGAAGGCATGTTGTCGCTTATGCAAATGGCCCGTACTTCAGCCGCGATTCAGCGCATGAAAGATGCAGGTTTGCCATATTTAGTGGTATTGACCCATCCTGTTTATGGTGGTGTAACCGCTTCACTTGCAATGTTAGGTGATGTGCATATTGCTGAACCTAAAGCCATGATTGGTTTTGCGGGTAAACGTGTAATTGAGCAAACCGTGCGTGAAAAACTGGAAGAACCGTTCCAGCGTGCTGAATATTTGCTTGATCATGGTGTAATCGATCAAATTGTTCATCGTCACGCATTACGTGATACTGTATATCGTATTGTCGCGAAACTGATGAATTTGCCTTGAACACAGCACCACTTGCAACAGACTCTTTAAACACATGGCTCGATTATTGGAGCCATGTTCACGTTACGGGGATTGATTTAGGTCTGGAACGCGTCATTCCAGTGGCTGAAAAGCTGGGTGTGACACATCCACAGGCAAAAGTCCTGACCGTAGCGGGAACCAATGGTAAAGGCTCAACCACAACCACTTTGGCGGCCATTCTAAATGCGCAGGGCTATAAGGTCGGCTTGTATCAATCACCGCATATTTACCGTTTTAACGAGCGGGTGAAATTGTCGGGCATTGAGGTGGATGACCAGACCTTGGTGGATGCGTTTGTGCAAGTGGATCAAGCCCGTCGTGATTGCGATCTCACCCTTTCTTTCTTTGAAGCCACCACACTGGCAGCCTTTGTTATTTTTAAAACCAAGCAATGTGATGTCTGGGTGCTGGAAGTCGGACTCGGCGGTCGTCTCGATGTGGTCAATGTGATTGATCCTGATGTCGCCGTAATTACCAATATTGGTCTCGATCATACCGACTGGCTGGGCGACACGATTGAAAAAATTGCCTTTGAAAAAGCCGGAATTATTCGTCCGAATATTCCTGTGATCTTTGCCGGTATGCAAACTTTGCCGCAAGCCATTCAAAATAAAGTCGATGAATGCAATGCAACCTTATACGTAGCTGATCGTGATTATTTCTATCAATATACTGACGATGGTCAGTCGTGGATGTTTGCCTCTTCCGGCACGACCTTAAAATTACCGACAGGCACTTTGGCGCTGGAAAATATTTCCACGGCGGTGGCTGCGATTTTGGTCAGTGGCTTGACCGTGACTCAAGAGGCAATTGCGCAAGGGATTCGGCAGGCACGCTTGCAAGGTCGCTTTGAAATCCGCCAGATTCAGGGTAAAACGGTGATCTTTGATGCCGGACATAATCCGCATGGCGTAGAATTTTTGTTAAATCAGTTGCGAAAATTCCTGGAATACAATAAACAGTACACAGAAGTGATCAGTGTTTTTTCCATGTTGGCCGATAAAGATATCAATTCTGTCGCAGAGTTATTGAAAGATACTGTTTTAACATGGAAAATTGCGCCATTAACGGTTCCGCGAGCAGCTGCAATCGAACAGCTCGATGAAGCGTTACAGGGTGAAACAGTACAGCACTTCGAAAGTGTTCAATTGGCTTTTAAATCAGCGCTGAATGAAACTAAAAATAATCAGCTGATCTTGGTATGTGGTTCATTTCATACCTTAGAAGCGGTGTGGGAGTATTTGGAAGAATGTCAATGAATAGCAAACAACGCTGGATGGGTGGCGTTGTTTTATTAGGTGGTGGTGTTTTATTGACAGCATTGCTCCTGAAAGGCAAAGAAGAAATATATCAAAACGAACTTAAGACCCCAGAGCTTGCAGCCCAAGTCACGCAGCAAAAGCCTGGTACAGATGGTGAAATGGTTCAGCTGCAGGCTTTAACAGTCGATGTAGAAACAGAAAAGCGTTTGCTTGAAGAGCAACGCCGTGCGCGTGAAAAAGCGGTTGCAGAACAAGAAGCACGTGCCGCTGAATTTTTAGTGATGCAGCAACAGGCTGAAGCAGAGGCTGCACGTAAAGCGGCAGAAGAATATGCGGCTTTAAATGCCCATCGTGCTGGCGCACAGCAAAGCTCGGATAATATTCCGCCTGAACTGGTGGAAGATGAAAAGGTGAAACAAAAGCGTTTAGCTGATGAAAAGCTGCTTGCGCAAAAAAAGTTAGATCAGCAGAAAGCTCAACAACAGCGAACTGATGCTGATAAGAAAGCAGTTGAAGATAAACGTAAAGCCGAAGCTGATAAAAAAACAGCGGATCTAAAAGCGGCCGAGAAGAAAGCAGCAGAGAAAAAAGCTGCTGATGAAAAAGCTCGACATGATGCCGAGGTAAAACGTAAAGCGGCTGAAAAGCACGAAGCTGAAAAGAAAGCGCTAGAAGCAAAGAAAAAAGAACAAGCTCAGCATGAAGCAGAAGCGAAGAAAAAAGCTGAAGCTGCTAAAAAAGCTGAGGCTGAAAAAGCACGTGATCTGTTGGAAAATGGCGACAAACAATGGATGGTACAAGTGGCTTTGGCAGCCAATGAAGCCAATGCAGACGCTGTTGCATCCAAGTTGCGTGCCAAAGGTTATAAGGTCACCAAGAGTCCAACATCGAAAGGTGTTCGAATTATGGTGGGGCCATCGAAAAACCGAGATGCCGCAGATGCTGCACGCAAGAAAATCAACAATGATGCAAGCCTAAATATGAAATCGGCTTGGGTGATTGAATGGGTACCACTCGATAAGCGTTAAATTGAGCTTAAGCCAAAAACTAAGATGGATTCGACAGTTGCTGTTGAATCCATTTTACATTTTCAGGGCTGAATATTTTTTTAATATGAATCCAAACCGGATGAAAGCCATAACCACCGTGTTTCATTTCATTCAATGCATCTTCAATTTTCCAGTTTTCAAAGATAATCCGGTACATGGCTACACTTGCACCGGTCCGGTCTGAACCGTGATAACAATGAATCAGAATCTTTTGATTTAAGGCTTTGGCTTGCTGAATCTGTTGCATGACCTGCAATAAATCTTCACGGGACATGGCCCAGGTATGAATGGGTACATGAACCAATTTAAAATCTGTAGAGGGCAGCACAGCCAGATTCTTATTTCTTGACCTTAAATTAATCACCACATCAATATCATGTGCTTTTAATTGTGGAATCAGTTCAGCCGTGGGTTGCTCACTACGAAACACATGCTCGCTAATTTGATAAAAATTATCTTTTTGATTCAGCAGGGTTCCCCAGTGTGGAGGACGCTGCTCCAAGGAAAGTGCAGGTGAGGTGATACATCCCACCAAACTTGAGCTACTCAGTAAAAGGGCAGCTGCTATTTTTTTATTCATGCGCCTTTTATTCATGTGAGATAACGTTCCAATTCGACTGGATCATGTGCACAAATGATTTCAATACTTTTTTCAGTCTGTGCCAGCTGTTGAATTTTATGTAAGTTGTCTACACGCATCTGATTATTTTCAGCAAAGACACGTTCCAGTTTATCTAAAGTTCGGAGTTTGTTTTTAGGGTTGAGCTGTCGGTGTGAATAGTAAGCATCACCACAGAAGAACAGCCAGCCATCCTTTTGTTTGATGGCAATCCCGCAATGTCCTTTGCTATGACCCAAGAGCGGAATCAATAAAATTTCATCCTGAAATAAGTTAAAGCCTTGCACTTGATGCAAATTAAACCAGGCTTCACCTTGTTCGGGTTCAATGAAATTCCAGTAACGATGTTGTTTAAATTGTTGGGTCTTATAACGTGCTCTATTTTTTAGGGAAAAGAAATTTTGCGTTGCATTATATTCACTGGACAGCACATGTACGGTGGCATGCGGAAAATCTGAAATACCACCAGCATGATCAAAATCCAAGTGTGAAACCAGAATATGCCTGACATCTTGCGAGCTAAAGCCCAAGCGCTGGATTTGGGCAATGGCAGTCAGTTCTAAGTTGTTTTCTATCCGGCCTAACCGCGAAACCAGATTGCCTAAGCGGGCTTTGCTATGCAGATAATCCTGTATGCCCAGGCCAGTATCAACCAGAACCAGTCCTTGATCGGTTTCGAGCAGCAGGCAATGACAAACCACTTTGGCATGTAAACCTTTTTGTCCAAACAGTGGACCGCAAACCGGACACATCGTGCCACAGTGCAAATGATGAATCTTATAAATCACAATATTTATTCTTAAGATGATTAGGCGTATTTATAAACCGTCGCTGATATAAACACCAACTTGATTTTGTAATTCAACTGATTAGCCCAATAAAAAAGCCCGTCCTAAGACAGGCCTTAGCAAGATCAGGATCTGGCTCGTCATTTTAGTCCTGACTTTTAGCATTGTTGTTCATATTGCGTTTGGAGCGAAAGTCACTGATTTATTTCCTGACAATTGAGATTCGACTTCTCGTCTTCTTGCGCAAAACTAAAAAGCGGTGCTTCATAAGTGAAACTACGCGCTTCGCTTGTCTTGCGAATACTTAAAGCAGTGCTTTGTACTGCGCACTTTGTTTGCCTTGCGCAAAACTAAAAAGCAGTGCTTTTAGTTTTGCTCAGGCTGTGGCGTCAAGCGTAAATAAGATTTAACTGCCGTATAGCCTTTAGGGAAACGTTGTTTGATTTCTTCTTCATCTTTAAGAGAAGGTACGATCACCACATCTTCACCTTGTTGCCAGTTGGCAGGGGTCGCTACTTTATGCTTATCCGTCAGTTGGAGTGAATCGACGACACGTAAAATTTCATTGAAGTTACGGCCCGTAGATGCAGGATAGGTAATAATTAGACGCACCTTTTTGTTTGGATCAATAATCACCAGAGAGCGCACAGTCAGGGTTTCACTGGCATTCGGGTGAATAAAGTCATACAGCGTAGACACTTTACGGTCTTGATCGGCAATGATCGGGAAATTCACTGCAGTGTTTTGCGTTTCGTTAATGTCGTTAATCCAGCCTTTATGGGATTCAACATCATCAACCGACAGGGCAATGGCTTTTACGCCACGCTTATCAAATTCATCTTTCAGCTTTGCAGTATAGCCAAGTTCAGTGGTACAGACCGGGGTGTAGTCAGCGGGATGGGAAAACAAAATTCCCCAACTGTCACCTAAAAAATCATAGAAATTAATGGTGCATTCACTTGAGTCCTGCTCAAAATCTGGTGCGGTATCGCCTAGACGTAATGCCATTTTTTATTGCCTCAAATTATTTGTTATAAACTTTGATGAGATCTAATATGGCGCAATTTTTTTTCCAAGGAAAATAGCGTTTTTGTATTTCTTTATGAGGAAATGGAATATACAGGCTGGGCCTGATTTGTAAAATCTGTATAAATGACGGATTTAATGACTATATTGGCTATTTAAAATTTGTTACATTGTTTTTCCTTAGCTGTCATGTGCTAGAACAAATGAGCAGAATTTTTTTATGGGTTTTGTGCAAAACCCTTGTACTTCAAATTTCTAGCACCATAATAACGACTGAGAAAAAATTTATTCATTCGACAAGCAAGATTTAGAGAGTCTATTCATGTTGGCAAGTCTGATCGGAGGCATCTTCGGTACCAAAAATGAGCGCGAACTCAAACGCATGCGTAAAATCGTAGATAAGATTAATGCGCTCGAGCCGACGATATCTGTACTAAGCGATGCAGACTTATCTGCAAAAACTGAAGAATTCAAACAACGATATAACAAGGGCGATGGCCTGGATAAATTATTGCCTGAAGCATTTGCGGTTTGTCGTGAAGCGGCAAAACGAATCATGGGGATGCGTCATTACGATGTACAGCTGATTGGTGGTATTACTCTTCACGAAGGTAAAATTGCAGAAATGCGTACTGGTGAAGGTAAAACCCTGATGGGTACCTTGGCATGTTATTTAAATGCGATTAGTGGTCAAGGTGTGCATGTCATCACCGTGAATGATTACTTGGCACAACGTGACGCCGAGCTGAACCGTCCATTGTTCGAATTCTTGGGTTTAAGCATTGGTATTATTTATTCAATGCAAAATCCGAGCGAAAAAGCCGAAGCCTATCGTGCAGATATTACTTACGGTACCAACAATGAATTTGGTTTTGACTATCTTCGTGACAACATGGTGTTCTCGCTGGCTGAGAAAAAACAGCGTGGCTTAAGTTATGCCATTATCGATGAAGTCGATTCGATCCTGATTGATGAAGCACGTACACCCTTGATCATTTCTGGTCAAAGTGATGACTCTTCACAACTCTATGCTGCAATCAATAGCATTCCACCAAAATTGACCCCGCAAAAAGAAGAAAAAGTACCAGATGGTGGTCACTTCTGGATTGATGAAAAACAACGTTCTGTTGAAATGACAGAAGTCGGTTATGAAACCGTTGAACAAGAATTGATTGAAATGGGCTTGCTGGCTGAAGGCGAGAGCTTGTATTCGTCGGCTAACTTGAACTTGGTTCATCATGTTTCTGCTGCTATTCGTGCGCATTATCTTTATCAACGTAATGTTCAGTACATCATCAATGATGGTGAAGTGATTATTGTTGATGAAAATACCGGTCGTACCATGCCGGGCCGTCGCTGGTCAGAAGGCTTGCACCAAGCAGTTGAAGCAAAAGAAGGTCTGGAAATTCAACCTGAAAACCAGACCCTTGCAACCACGACTTTCCAGAACTATTTCCGTTTATACAAAAAGCTTTCAGGTATGACAGGTACTGCTGATACTGAAGCTGCGGAAATGAAAGAAATTTACGGTCTGGATGTGGTACTGATTCCAACCCATCGCCCAATGATCCGTAATGACCAAAACGATTTAATCTATTTAAACCGTAATGGTAAATACAACGCGATTATTCAAGAAATTCAAAATATTCATGAGGCAGGCGTTGCGCCGATCCTGATTGGTACAGCAACCATTGAAGCCAGTGAAATTCTTTCTGATAAATTGAGAGAAGCAGGTATTGCCCACGAAGTGTTGAATGCAAAACAACACGAACGTGAAGCTGACATTATTGCGCAGGCGGGTTCGCCAAATGCGGTGACCATTGCCACCAATATGGCAGGTCGTGGTACCGATATTTTGCTCGGTGGTAACTGGAAAGCCAAACTGGCCAAAATTGAAAATTATACCGCTGAAGATGAAGCACGCTTAAAAGCCGAATGGGAACAAAACCATGAAATGGTGTTAAGTTCTGGCGGTTTGCATATTATTGGTTCAGAACGTCACGAATCTCGTCGTATCGACAACCAGTTGCGTGGTCGTGCCGGACGTCAAGGTGACCCGGGTGTTTCACGTTTCTACTTGTCACTTGAAGATGACTTGATGCGGATCTTCGCGGGTGACCGTGTTGTCGGCATGATGCGTGCCATGGGCTTGCAAGAAGATGAAGCCATTGAACACAAAATGGTGTCACGCTCGATTGAAAATGCACAACGCAAAGTAGAAGCACGTAACTTCGACATTCGTAAGAACTTGTTGAAATACGATGACGTGAATAACGAACAACGTAAGATTATTTATTCACAGCGTGATGAAGTGCTTGCTGAAAGTACCTTGCAAGAATATATCGAAGAAATGCATCACGAAGTGATTAAAGGTGTAATTGCTAACTACATTCCACCTGAATCAATTCATGATCAATGGGATATTGACGGTTTAGAACGTGCATTACGTGATGATCTGGGTATTGATTTGCCAGTGAATCAATGGCTGGAACAAGATCGCCGTTTAGACGAAGAAGCCTTGGTTGAACGTATTTCTGATGAAATTGTGAATCGCTATCGTGATCGCCGTCAGCAAATGGGTGATGAATCTGCAGCCATGCTGGAACGTCATTTCATGTTAAGCGCTTTGGACCGTCACTGGAAAGAACATTTGGCGGCAATGGATTACTTGCGTCAAGGCATTCATTTACGTGGCTATGCACAAAAAAATCCAGAGCAAGAGTATAAGAAAGAAGCATTTAACTTGTTTGTAAATATGCTTGCAGTGATCAAGTCGGATGTGATCACTGACCTTTCACGTGTACATGTGCCTACAGCTGAAGAATTGGCTGAAATGGAAGCACAGAAACAGGCTCAAGCTGAAGCGATGCAGTTGAATCTTTCTCATGCGGAAGTGGATGGCTTAATCGGTGATACGGCTGAAGACCTGGATGCACAATATACGCCAGTCGATGAGCAAGAAATTATTCCACCTGCAAGTCGTAATGCGCCATGCCCATGTGGTTCAGGTTTAAAATACAAACAATGTCACGGTAAAATTTAATTTTACCCAGACTGTGAAGCCACTTTAAATATTCCTCTTGTTGGTTAAGAGGGGCGATCTAAAGTGGCTTTTTTAATTCTTTCTAAATACACGATTTAGTTTTTCAAGATGTGAATACGTTTGCAGAGAATTAGATTAAATGGTATTTAGTTGCATATCGAACATTGAAAAGCGGAAAAGACAATGAAAAAAGTATTACAACCATTGATGATTGCAGCTTTAGCTATTCCTACTTTGACTTTTGCAAATAATGCAGCTCAAACCACAACCGTAGACAAAGTACAGGCTGCCCGTGGTGCAACAACAGCTCCGGCAGTTGCTCAAGACGGTAACATTACAGTTGCAAGCCCACGCACTGGTATCCGTTATACTTTTGCTAATCCGAATCAACGTCCAGTGGTATTGGAAACTGCAGCGGTGACTGCAGCCAATGCGGCCAATGTGAACCGTATAGTGGCTTCAAACCCTGCTTTGTCTCCAGCAAGTCAAGAAAAAGCCAAACAGGTATTATTGTCAGAAGCGACCCAATTAGCATCTAACTAAACCGATGCTATTTTTTAAAACCAGTCTGCGGACTGGTTTTTTTTGTGCGTGGAAACCTCAATCCGATAAAAAATAAATCAAACCAAGTGTTCTGCTCGATTTTTTAGCCAATTTCTACTAAGCTGTGTTTTTATCACGAACTTATTTGGAAGTTTAAAAATGGCGGTCGGCGACGTAACAATGCCACAGATGCATGTGGTTAAAGGTGTGAAAATTGGTTCAGCTGAAGCGTATGTGCGCTATCCGAACCGACGCGACCTGGTCATTTTTGAATTTGCTGAAGGTTCCAATGCGGCCGGTGTATTTACCCAAAATGCATTTTGTGCTGCGCCGGTGCATATTTGCAAAGCACATCTTCAGCTGGGTAATCCGCGCTATTTAGTGATTAATACCGGTAATGCCAATGCAGGTACCGGCAAAATCGGCATGGCGAATGCTGAAGCGACTTGTGTGAAACTGGCTGAACTTGCGGGCGTATCTGCAAGTGAAATTTTACCCTTTTCAACCGGGGTGATTGGTGAGCAGCTTCCACTTGAGCGTTTAATGGCAGGCTTGCAACCCGCGTTAAATACACTTAAAGAAGATGCCTGGTTAGATGCCGCGACTGGCATTATGACCACAGACACTTTACCTAAAGGCGCCTCTGAGCAATTTGAGCTAGATGGTGTGATGTATACCATGACCGGTATCTCAAAAGGTGCAGGCATGATTCGCCCGAATATGGCGACCATGCTGAGCTATGTAGCCACAGATGCGCCAATCAGCCGTGAATTGGTACAGCAATTATTAAAAACAACGGTAAACGTTTCATTCAACCGTATTACGGTCGATGGCGATACCTCAACCAATGATTCCTGTATTTTTGTGGCGACCGGTCAAGCGGGTGGTGTAGAAATTACCTCGACTGATGATGCCCGTTATGCTGCGGTTCTTGATGTTTTAACCCGAGTGATGAAGCGTTTAGCACAACTGATTGTTCGTGATGGCGAGGGTGCAACCAAATTTATTACCGTGGCAGTTGAAGGCGGTGCAGATACACAGGAATGTTGCGATATTGCCTATAGCATTGCGCATTCACCTTTGGTAAAAACTGCAATTTTTGCATCTGATCCAAACTGGGGACGTATCCTTGCTGCGATTGGTTATGCCGGTGTCAAAAATTTAGACGTTGAAAAAATCCAAGTTTGGTTAGATGATGTACAGATCTGCAAAGATGGTGGTGCGGCAGCGGACTATACGGAAGAAGCTGGCGCGCGCGTGATGTCTCAGGCTGAAATGACTATTCGTGTTGATTTAGGGCGAGGTCAGGCAAAAGACACGGTCTATACCTGCGATCTGTCTTATGACTATGTCAAGATCAATGCAGATTACCGTTCTTAAGTTTAGTTGAATGAAAAAAGCCTCCGTAGTGAGGCTTTTTTATAATGCAAAGTTTTTAATGACTGGTCAAAAAAGGATGATGCCATTCTGATCAGTGAATTGAGTGTACTGCTTGTGGTCTAACAAGCACTAAGGATAGAGAAGACGTTTATGAATGATGCGACCAATTTAATTGCCAATGAGGCTAAATCGATTGTGCAGGCGCATTTAGATCGTTTAGGTGAGCCTAAAGATATTCATTTGAGTGATGAGGTCAAACAGGAAAAGTTTGCGCAAATTCTCGCAGAACTCAAAAAACGCGACGCTGTCCTTGTCGCTCACTATTATTGTGATCCCGAAGTTCAGGAGTTGGCTGAACTGTCTGGTGGTTGTGTTTCAGATTCATTAGAAATGGCACGTTTTGGCCGTGACCATCCCGCTTCAACCTTGGTGGTGGCGGGTGTGAAATTCATGGGGGAAACCTCGAAAATTCTTTCTCCTGAAAAAACCGTGTTGATGCCAACGCTAGAAGCGACCTGTTCTCTGGACCTAGGTTGCCCTGTTGATGAGTTTGCTGCGTTCTGTGATGCGCATCCTGATCATACCGTGGTGGTGTATGCCAATACCTCTGCAGCCGTCAAAGCCCGGGCTGACTGGGTGGTGACATCGAGCTGTGCAGTCGAAATTATTGAACATCTAGATAGTTTGGGTGAAAAGATTATTTGGGCACCAGATCAGCATCTCGGTCGTTACATCCAGAAGAAAACCGGTGCAGATATGTTGCTTTGGGATGGCGCGTGTATCGTGCATGAAGAATTTCGCGCTCGTGGCATTGCCAACATGAAAGCCCTTTATCCAGATGCAGCCGTTTTGGTGCATCCAGAGTCACCAGAATCAGTGGTGGATATCGCAGATGCTGTGGGAAGCACCTCGCAATTGATTAAAGCGGCACAAACACTGCCAAATGAACGTTTGATTGTGGCAACCGACCGCGGCATCTTCTATAAAATGCAACAAGCCGTGCCGAATAAGATTTTGATTGAAGCACCAACAGCAGGCGAGGGTGCAACGTGTCGCTCTTGCGCACATTGTCCTTGGATGGCAATGAACGAATTGGATGGAATTTTAGCGGTTTTACAAAATGGTGATCAAGAAATAAACGTCGATCCAGCCCTTGCAGAACGCGCTAAATTACCTCTTGACCGCATGTTAAACTTCAGTGCCAATTTAAAACGCTAATAATTGTATATAAAATGGCTAAAGTGCTTGATAAATATACATTCGAAGCGTTTTTTTAATTTTTTTTACCTCTAGGTGTTGACGTTGCTAAGCGTCACGCCTAGAATGCACACCGTACCGCATGAAGTGCAGTATGAAGCTAAGATGAATCGGAGCATGGCGCAGCTTGGTAGCGCACCTGGTTTGGGACCAGGGGGTCGTAGGTTCGAATCCTACTGCTCCGACCAGTTCTTCAAGGCGAAGGTTTTGTGGTATTTATATCATAGTTCATGCGCCTGTAGCTCAGTAGGATAGAGCATCCGCCTTCTAAGCGGATGGTCACAGGTTCGAATCCTGTCAGGCGCACCATTTATGGTTGCTTGATACTTTAGAATCTGAAAATGTTGTAACGGTGGATGTAGCTCAGTTGGTAGAGCCCCGGATTGTGATTCCGGTTGTCGTGGGTTCGAATCCCATCATTCACCCCAATTCGGAGCATGGCGCAGCTTGGTAGCGCACCTGGTTTGGGACCAGGGGGTCGTAGGTTCGAATCCTACTGCTCCGACCATCTTTCTAAAAGATGATATAAATAATCCGCTTGAATGCGGTTTTTTTATGCCTGAAATTTAATAATAACATTCAACATTCAACATTCAACATTCAACATTCAACATTCAACATTCAACATTCAACATTCAACATTCAACATTCAACATTCAACATTCAACATTCAACATTCAACATTCAATATGGTTTGAATAATCTTTAGTAATCCCAATTTAAATATCAGAAGCAATTTGATCATTGTTGAGGATGCAATATAAAACCAGTTGGGGAGGGGTGAGCTTATTCAACATATGAAAGGTTTCCCTTGAATAAAATAAAAATGCTTCGTTGTGTTAATTTATTTGATGAGTGATTTTGTTTTAGATCTGTGGCTGTATTTGATCTTTGTATATTTTTACTTGTCTATAGTGTATTTAAGCAGTGAGTTTAATTTTTGGATAGGAAGATGAATCCTGGATATAAAGAACAGAAATGAAAATAATAAAATGCTGCGGATTTGGGTTTTATTTGGCTGGTTTATGGGTTTTAAACCAAAAGCGTTGTGAATTTAAACTTAAAAATAAGAAAATCGCTCGATTTTGAAGAATAAATAAACAGTCGGGGCGTTATTGGTAAAATAATGCGGAAAAGGGGTTGCGCCTGTTCTGAAATACTGTAGAATGCACATCCATCGGCGGTGATGTTGATTAAAACTTGTTGAGAAACAAGGATTTAGCCTAAAGGGTAAAATCTGGAAGTCTTGAAGAAGTTAAAAATTAATGAACAAAACCTGTTGACTATTCTTGTAAAGAGAGTAGTATAGCCGACCTAGCTTGCTGGTGACGAATTAGCAAGAAGATCATTAAGAGATTATGAAGAACAACTTGTGTGGATTTTTACTGGTTGATCGATCGAAATTATTTTCATTGATTGATGGTAGAAATTACTCGAAGTTTATTTGAGAAATATTTGTCAGAAAATTGATGAGCCAAGATTTGTAGCCATAAGCTACTAATGATTTTTAACTGAAGAGTTT
>Ga0308160_10000261_pt1 | contig 126378 bp, 106 predicted proteins | sample PhyFR1_FD_201036 | JGI IMG/M metagenome (GOLD analysis project Ga0308160, IMG submission 201036) | Phyllosphere microbial communities from UC Gill Tract Community Farm, Albany, California, United States - DLSLF.R1 | ecosystem: Host-associated > Plants > Phyllosphere > Unclassified | place... | reverse complement strand
TGCCTTCCCTGATCGAGACTGGAACAATGAGCAACGACGTACCCGAGCAACACGATGATGACCTGAACGGCGCGAGCGACGAGCCGGTCCAGGAGCCGCGCCTGTGGCAAGGCAACGGCTGGACCGCGCGCGTCATCAAGAACGACGACGACGAAGGCTGGGCGGTCGCGATGTACAAGGATGGCGAGCCGGAGCCGGCGCTGGTCGGGCCCTGGACCATGGGCCGCGACAAGAAAAACCCGAAGCCGCTCGACGTCAACGCCTTCAACACGCTGATCAAGACCGCGTCCGAGGTGATCCGGCGCCACGAGCAGCACCTGCACGCGATCCTGCACAAGAGCACGGTCGTCTCGACCGCGGACGGTGAACTCAAGGTCACGCTCGACATCGTGCCGGACGAGGACAACCCGTACGCGATGCTGGCCGCGACCGACGAGATGGGCGAGCAGGTCGCGCAGGTGCGCGTCGATGCCGGCTTCAAGCTGTCGCCGTCGTCGGCCCAGGCCTGGGTCGAGAACGACTTCCGCGCGCCGCGCCGATAAGGCGACAGAGCGACGCAAAATATCCACAGTCGCCACGGCAAGTAGTTTCTCTCCATCAATACCTGCTAATATTTCTTCAGTGAACTATCTGCACTGAGGAAATCCGATGGAAAGCCGTCTCGCCCGCCTGGAAGCCGTCCAGGCGATGCTGCTCGAGATCGGTCAGCTGTCCGCCAGCTGCACCGACATCACCGAATTCATTGGCGCCGTCCACCGCGCGCTGGGCCGCATCATGTACGCGGCCAATTTTTACGTCGCGCTGGCCGAGCGCGAAGACAATACCGTCCGCTTCGTCTACTTCGTCGATACGCTGGATCAGAGCCCGGACCCGCACGAGCGCGTGACGCTGGCCTCGCCCGAGCAGTCGCCGACCGCCTGGGTGCTGCTCAACGCCCAGCCGATGTCGATGACCGCGGCCGACGTGCTGGCGCGCGACAACGGCAACAACTGGGGCCAGGGCAGCATGGCCGAGCACTGGATGGGCTGTCCGCTGCTCGACCAGCAGCATCAGGTACTGGGCGCGATCGTGATCCAGAGCTACCTGCCGCAACACACCTACAGCGAGGAAGACCAGGCGCTGTTCCAGCTGATCGCCAGCCACGTGTCGAACGCGCTGCAGGGCCTGCAGAGCATGGACCGCCTCGAGCGCGCGGTGCAGGAGCGCACGCGCGCGCTGGCGCGCGAGGTGGCCGAGCGCCGCCGCGCCGAGCAGATCCAGCACGCGCTGTACCAGATCGCCGAGCTGTCGGCCTCCGCCCTGGAGACCGATGCGCTGGCCGCCAGCCTGCACCGCATCATCGGCGAGCTGATGACGGCCAAGAATTTCCTGATCGCGCTGACCCATCCGGACAACGGCGAATTGAGCGTTCCTTATCGTGCCGACGAACGCGATGCCTGGCAGCCGAACCAACGCTTTCCGCTCGGCTCGGGCCTGGTCTCGTATGTGCTGCAGAGCCGCCAGGCGCAGCTGCACGATGCCGGCAGCGTCGCGCGCCTGCGCGCGTCCGGCAAGCTGCGCGAGCCGCTCGGCAACACCGACATCGCCAGCTGGATCGGCGCGCCGATGCTGGTGCACGACAAGGCCTATGGCGTGCTGGTGGTGCAGAGCTACGACCCGACCATCGTCTACGGCAAGGCGGAGCTCGACCTGCTGGCCTTCATCGCCAGCCACGTCGCCGTGGCGATCGCGCGCATGCAGGCCGATCGCGCCATCCGCATGACCAAGGACAGCCTGGAACAGCAGAACGCGGCGCTGAACCAGGCGTTGACCCAGCTGCAGGAAGCCCAGACCGAGCTGGTGCGCCAGGAAAAGCTGGCCTCGCTGGGCCAGATGGTGGCCGGCGTGGCGCACGAGATCAACACGCCGCTGGGCATCTGCGTGACCGCCACCAGCCACCTGGTGCAGGAACTCAAGCTCACGCGCGAGGAGCTGGCCGCAGGCGAGATGACCGAAGACAGCCTGGGCGCTTTCTTCGACGTGGTCGACCAGTCGCTGCGCATCATGACCACCAACACCCAGCGGGCGGCGGCGCTGGTGCGCAGCTTCAAGCAGGTCGCGGTCGACCAGTCCTCGGACGACATCCGCAGCTTCAATCTGGCGACTTACCTGAACGAGGTGCTGCTGTCGCTGCAGCCCAAGCTCAAGGGCCGGCCGGTCGAGGTGGCGATCGACTGCCCGAAGGACTTGACGATGGAGAGTTTTCCCGGCGCGGTGTCGCAGATCGTCACCAACATGGTGGTCAATTCGCTGGTGCACGGCTTCGAGCGCGACCAGCACGGCCACATCTCGATCTGCGCCCGGCTGGATGGCAACCAGGTCGTGTTCGATTACGTCGACGATGGCGCCGGCATGGACGCCGACACGCTGGCCAAGCTGTTCGATCCCTTCTTCACGACCAAGCGCGGCAGCGGCGGCAGCGGCCTGGGCGGCCACATCCTGTACAACCTGGCGACCGGCGTGCTGAAAGGGTCGCTGCGCGCCGAGAGCAGCCCGGGCAAGGGCCTGCAGTACCACCTGCGGTTCCCGTGCAAGGTGGCCAGGCCGCAGCGGCTGGCGGCCTGAATTAGCGCGGCCGTACGACCAGCTCCTTGAAACCCGTGGCCGGATCGTCTTCACGCGTGAACTGGAGGTCCGGCAGCAGCGCCACCAGCACCTCGGCCGTGGTGCGCACGATGCAGCCCGGCCCCACGTGCCCGCCGATCACGCGTCCGTCCGCATCCGACACCGACATGTGCAGGTGCGGCCCGTCCGCCGACAGCGAGCCGCCCAGCGTGAGGATCTCGAGCTCGCCGCGCAGCAGGTCGCATTCAGGCCGGCCGGCGTAGCGCAGCGCCGCGACCGACAGGCTGCCGATCCCCTGCAGCACGAAAGCGGCCTGGATGCCGTGTTGGGCCGGCAGCGCGGCCAGCGCCGCGCGCAAGTCGGCGCCGGCGCCGATCCGTAAGGCGATGGTCTGCATCGCATCCTCCTTCAAGCGCGTTGGGCCAGGCCGGCCAGCAGGTCGACCAGGCGGCCGATCTCGTAAGGTTTGGACAATACCTGCACGCCCGGGATCGCGGCGCGCTGGTCGGTGTAGCCGGTCGCCAGCACCACCGGCAGGCCGGGGCGGCGTTCGCGCAGCAGGCCGGCCAGGTCGACGCCGCTGAGCTTGCCCGGCATGACGATGTCGGAGAACATGACGTCGACCTCCAGGCCCTTGTCCAGCATCGCCAGCGCCTCGTCGCCGCTGGTCGCCACCAGCACGTCGAAGCCGGCTTCATCGAGCGCGCGCACCACCGCTTCGCGCACCAGCGGATCGTCCTCGACGAACAGCACGCGGCCGCTGCCGCGCAGGGCATCGTCCTCGGTGCTGGCAGGCGTCGGCGGGTTCGACAGCGGCTGGTGCGAGCGCGGCAGGCAGATCTCGATCGTGGTGCCGCCGCCAACCGCGCCGACCGTGCTGGCCAGCTGCAAAAAGCCCTGCGACTGGCTGGCGAAGGCGTAGGCCTGCGGCAGGCCCAGGCCCGAGCCCTGGCCCGGCGCCTTGGTGGTGAAGAAGGGGTCGAGCGCGCGCGCCAGGACCTCGGGCGGCATGCCGCTGCCGCTATCGGCGACCGTGATCTGCACGTAATCGCCGCCGGCGCGCTCCGCCGTCGGCGCGAGCACGCGGTTGCGCACGGCGATGCGCAGCAAGCCGCCGTCCGGCATCGCGTCGCGCGCGTTGATCGACAGGTTCAGCAGGGCCAGATCGAACTGCAACGGATCGACGCTGACGGCCCAGGTGCCGGGCGCGCAGTCCAGCTCCAGCCGGACGCCCTGGCGCAGCACGTTGCGGATCAGCTGGGCGGCGCTGTGCACTTGCGCGCACGGATCGATGGTGAGCAGCCTGGCGTCCTGCACCCGGCCGAAGGCGCCGAGCTGGCCGATGAGGGCGGTGGCGCGGCCGACCGTGCGCTTGCAGGTGTCGATCAGGCTCAGCACCTTGGGTTGGGTCGCGGTCAGCGCAGCCAGCTGCAGCGCCGTGGTAAGGGTCTGCAGCAGGTTGTTGAATTCGTGCGCGATGCCGCCGGTCAGCCGGCCCAGCGCCTCCATCTTCTGGCTGCGCACCAGCGCGTCCTGGGCGCGCTCGCTGGCGTCGACCGCTTCCGCCACGCGCTGCTCGAGCTCCTGCTGGGCGTGGCGGATGCGCCGGCTGGCCTCGACCATGCGCTGCGCCACCGCGTCCAGCTCGACCACGCCGTGCGGCGTGTAGGCGACTTCGCGGCCTTCGCCCAGGTCCTCGGCGCTGCGTCCCAGGTCGTGGATCGGCGCCAGCGCGCGCTTGCCGAAACTGCGCGCCGCGGCGATCGCGACGATCAGCAGCAGCAGCATGATCGCAGCCAGGAAGGCGGCGGCGTGCAGCGGTACGCGGCGCAGCTCGGCGTTCGGAATGCTCACGATCACGCGCCAGTCGAAGTTCGGCACGGTGCTGAAAAAGGCCTGCACCGGCACGCCATCCAGGGTGATGCTCGAGAAGATGCCTTCGCGGCCGGTGGCGAAGGCGCGCCGCGCGTACTCGGTGACCAGGCGGCCGCGCGAACGGTCGGGTTCGACCGAGCGGGCGATGATGATGCCGTTGCGGTCGGCGATCGAGACGATCCACGCCGGCGGGAAGCCCTGTTCGCGCACCAGCTTCTGCATGCTGGCGGCGCTGATGCCCATGCTCAGCAGGTAGTGCACCTGGCCGTCCTTGCGCACCGGGACCTGGACCACGAAGTTGTATTCGTTTACGTGCGGCACCAGGAACAGGTTGGAGACGAAGGTGCGGTCGGGGCCGGCGCGCCGCATCTGCTCGGCGATGTCGGACATGCGGCGCTGTGGCAGCGGCGCGCCGAACGGCAGGCGCGTGTTGAGCAGCTGGCGGCCGTCGAGGCCGAACAGCACGATGTTGGCGTCCGCGTTCGGCATCAGCGAGCGCGCGTGCAGGTAAAACGCGCGCAGGTCGCCGTCGGCCAGCGCCGGCGAGTTGGCCAGGGCGCGCAGCACGCTTTCGTCATTCTGGATTTCGTTCTCGACCAGCAGCGAGAACATGCGCACCGTCTCGCGCACGCTGTTTTCCTGGACACGGCGCTCTTCGACATACACGTAGCCGACCGCCAGCAGCGCCGCCGCGAAGGCGGGCACCAGGATGGTCAGGACCAGGATCAGCAGTCGGGTTCGAATGCGCATCGAGCAAGTTTACCCGACAAAGCCTTGCTTGTCCGAATCTAGTCCGGCCAGCGGCGATTGATGTCGGCGGCCTTGTCGATGTTGCGGATCAGGATGTCGACGTAGTACGGGTCGAGATGCTGGCCCGAGACCTCGCGCAGGTAGTCGCGCACCTGCTCGACCGGCCAGGCCTTCTTATACACGCGCTCGTGGGTGAGGGCGTCGAACACGTCGGCCACCGCGACGATGCGCGCGTACGGGTGGATATCCTCGCCCTTCAAGCCTTGCGGGTAGCCGCTGCCGTCCCACTTCTCGTGGTGCTGGTGGGCGATCACGGCCGCCGCCTTCAGGATCGGGCGCTGCGAGCCGTCCAGGATCTGGAGGCCGATGGTCGGGTGCTGCTTCATGATTTCCCATTCGTCCGGCGTCAGGCGCCCGGGTTTCAACAGCACCGAATCCGGCGTGCCGATCTTGCCGACGTCGTGCATCGGCGTGGCGTGCATCAGCACCGCGGTCTCGTCCTCGGGCATGCCCGATTCCAGCGCCAGCATGTGGCAGACCTGGGCCATGCGGCGCACGTGGTTGCCGGCTTCGTGCGAGCGCGATTCGACCACGTCGCCCAGGCGCAGGATCAGCTCGGCCTGGGTATCGGTGATTTCCTGGTTCAAGAGGATGTTGTCGAAGGCGACCGCCACGCCCGAGCAGAACACGTCGAGCAGCTGGACATCGATCTCGGAGATCTCCTCGACGCCTTTGAGCACCAGCAGCGAGGCCTTGCCGCTGCTGTTCGGGAAGTAGCCGACGTAGGTGTCGCCGTGCAGCTTGGAAATGCGGTTGTGGCGCGCCTCGTCGAGCTGGGCCACCAGTTCGGGGCCGATCGTGTCTTCGCCCAGTTCGCCGATCTGCGCCAGCACCTCGTACTGGCTCTCGCCGGCGATCACGCTGGCGCCGGCCACGCGCAGCAGCATGCTTTGCTCGAGGCGCAGCAGCGCCACCACCTGTTGCAGCAGGCCGCTGGCGAAATCCTTCAGGCTACGCTGGCGGAACAGGTGAGTCGAGGCCGAGATGACGCGCTCCAGGCCTTCGCGGTAGTTTTCCTGCTGGCGGCGCGCATCCTCGACCTTCATGATGTCGCGGTAGGCGCGCAGCGCGGCGAAGGTGGTGGTAAACAGCTTGGTCCGGTCGAGCTCGGTCTTTTCTTTATAGTCGTTGATGTCGTAGTCGACGATCACGCGCTCTTCCGGCGCCTGGCCGGGCTGGCCGGTACGCAGCACGATGCGGGTGAACTGGTTGTTCAGGTCCTGGCGCAGCCAGCGCGCCACTTCCAGGCCGCTGTCTTCGCGTTCCATCACGACGTCGAGGAACACCAGCGCGATGTCTTTTTCGCGCGCCAGCACTTCCTTGGCTTGCTCGCCGCTGTAAGCGTGCACGAAGGTCAGGGCGCGGCCGTCGAGGCGGAAACGCGACAGCGTGAGCTTGGTGATGTCGTGGATGTCCGGTTCGTCATCGACGAGCAGAACTTTCCAGGGGGCGAGTTTCGGCGCGGCGGAGGACAGGAATGACATGGGGGGCATCCGTATCGAAATGACTAAAAAAGAACGTTTGATCAAACGCATTAAGTACCAAAATCGATTGTAGTATGGGCAGTATCCCTTAACAACAGGAAATATTGATTCGTGACACTAAAAAGTCACACTCGCCGCAATATCGCCTGGGCGGCTGGGAGGCTGCACGGCGAGCGTGCGTTGCTGCCTTGTCACGGCACGCGTGCACCGTGCCGGCGCGGGCGGATTGCCGCGTTTTGGGGCGGTCGGCCGGACCTGCGTTCAGCCGTAGCGCTTCTGGCAACGCTCGCACCAGAAGCTGCGCCGGTTGCTGCGGCCGAGATTGGCCTTGTGGAAGGGGATGTGGTCGCGCGGGCAGGTCTTCTGGGCATGTGCCAGCCAGTGCTGCTTGAGCGTGAATTCCTTTTTCCAGCCCAGGAAGTCGAAACTGTATTGACGCGCCTCGTGCACCAGCGCGCGCAGCTTGGCCGGCGGTAGCGCGCCGACCGTCGAGCGCGGATCGACGCGGATGCGAAACAGCACCTCGTTCTTGATGATGTTGCCCACGCCCGAGAAGATGTCCTGGTCGAGCAGGGCGTCGCAGGCCAGCATGTCGGGCTGGGCGCGCAGTTTCTTCAGCGCCTTGCGCGGATTCCAATCGTCGGACATGACGTCGGCGGCCCAGTCGTACATGGCGTCGATGTCGCAGTCGATCTCCTTGACCGAGCAGGCATAGAAATTCATCACGCTGCCGTCCTCGAAACCGAGCGACAGGCGCGGCGGCTTGTCGCGTCCTTCGTTGATGCGGTAGGTGCCGAACAGCAGGAAGTGGACGCGCACCGCCATCGTCGGCATCTGGATCAGGAAGTGCTTGCCCCAGGTGCGCAGCGCAACGATCGGCTGGCCGATCAGGCGCGAGGTATCGATCGCCCAGGTGTTGCCTTCGGCGCGCACGACCGTCTGTCCCACGAAGCGGGCAGTCTGTTCCTTCAGGATGTACAGCGATGGACCTTCGGGCACGATGGGTCTCCTCCAAGCATGGGTCCGATTCTCCAATGGACGGGTTTGAGAAGCCTGTGCGGGGACTAACATTTGGATACAAACTCGTACAAGCGCCACACCGACAGGGCTGCCGCGGTGAGCGTATATTGATGTTCAAAATGCGAAAGGAAACAACGTGAAAACGACCTTCAAACTCCTGGCCCTGACGGGCCTGCTGGCGTTGGCGGCGGGCAGCGCGGCGGCCGCCACCACCGTCACTTATGTGCAGTCCGACAAGTTCTCCGACGTCCCTTTCACGCCCTGGGAACGCGATGATGCGCTTAAGCAACTGACCGACCATTTCAGGGAACTGGGCGAATCGCTGCCGCCGGGTCAGGACCTGCATGTCGAAGTGCTCGACGTCGACCTGGCCGGCCGCGAGATCCCGAGCGTGCGCAATGGCCGCGACTTGCGCATCATGACCGGGCGCGCCGACTGGCCGCGCATGAAGCTGCGCTATGCCGTCGAGCAGGGCGGCCAGGTGATCAAGAGCGGTGAATCTCAGATCCAGGACATGGATTACCAGAATCACCTGAACCGCTACTTCGACAGCGACCCGTTCCGCTACGAAAAGCAGATGATGGACGACTGGTTCGTAAAAAACATCGGACCGCTCAAGGAAGGCCGCCGACGCCATTAACGCCAAATCCATGATTTCTATCGCCATGATAGAAAGGATTTAACGCTCTTAATGCCTATGTGTTAAAGCGTTAACATAGCGCTCAGCCGTCATCGGCTATGTTGATCGTTCAATAAAACCAACGTTGAACGAGGACCCTGATGACTGCACGTAAACCCAAAGCCGGCACCGATGGCGCCGGCTCGTCCCTGAGCACCGTGGCCGGTCCGTCGGCGCCGCCGGCGAGCGCCAGCAACGCCACCAACCCGGTCGAGCAGCGCCTGTTCGAAAAGGCGGCTGATGAGAAGGTTCTGGCGGCAACGATGCCGTTCAATGCGAACAAGCCGACCGAATACGGCGACGCCTCGAGCGTCCCGAACGAAGGCGTACATAACAAACCGTCCGATCCCGCCACCACCGGCAGCACCGCCAGCGAGATCGCCAGCTCGGCCAAGGTCGGCAGCGGCCAGCCGCCGGTCGGCGAGAACCCGACCGTGGCGCCGCTCGACCGCGTGCGCGTCGACCCGGCCGACCGTCACCTGACCACCAACCAGGGCGTGCCGGTGGCCGACAACCAGCACTCGCTGAAGATCGGCCTGCGCGGCCCGACCGCGCTGGAAGACTTCATCCTGCGCGAAAAGATCATGCACTTCGACCACGAGCGCATCCCCGAGCGCGTGGTGCACGCACGCGGGTCGGCCGCGCACGGCTTTTTCGAAGCGTACGACGACTTTTCCGAGTTGACCCGCGCCAACGTGTTTGCCGCCAAGGGCAAGCGCACGCCGGTGTTCGTGCGCTTCTCGACCGTGGCCGGCGAGCGCGGTTCGACCGACGTCGCGCGCGACGTGCGCGGCTTCGCCGTCAAGTTTTATACGGAAGAGGGCAACTGGGACCTGGTCGGCAATAACATCCCGGTGTTCTTCATCCAGGACGCGATCAAGTTCCCGGACCTAGTGCACGCCGCCAAGCCGGAACCGCACCACGCGATGCCGCAGGCGGCCACCGCGCACGACACCTTCTGGGACTTTGCCGGCCTGTCGCCGGAAATCGCGCACATGCTGATGTGGGTGATGTCGGACCGCGCGATTCCGCGCAGCTACCGCACGATGCAGGGCTTCGGCGTGCACACCTTCCGCCTGGTCAATGCCCAGGGCGAGTCGCGCTACGTGAAATTCCACTGGAACCCGAAGCAAGGCACGCACTCGCTGGTGTGGGACGAAGCCGTGCGCATCTCCGGCGCCGATCCCGACTTCCACCGCCGCGACCTGTGGGAAGCCATCGAGTCCGGCAACTTCCCGGAATGGGAGCTGGGCGTGCAGATCTTTACGGAAGAACAGGCTGCATCGTTCCCGTTCGACATCCTGGACGCCACCAAGATCGTGCCGGAAGAACTGGTGCCGGTCACGCCGCTCGGCCGCATGGTCTTGAACCGCAACCCGGACAATTTCTTTGCCGAGACCGAGCAGGTGGCGTTTTGCACCGCCCACGTGGTGCCGGGCATCGATTTCACCAACGATCCGCTGCTGCAGGGACGTAACTTCTCGTATCTGGATACGCAGATCACCCGTTTGGGTGGGCCGAACTTCCACGAGATCCCGATCAACACGCCGGTCGTGCAAATCCAGAACAACCAGCGCGACGGCTTTCATCGCCAGGCGATCAACCGCGGCCGCGTGAACTACGAGCCGAACTCGCTGGGCGGCGGTGTCCCTTACCAGGCCGGCAAGCGCGGCTTCACCAGCTTCCCGGAAACCTTCACCAGCGTCGACAAGGTGCGCGGCAATCCCGAGCTGTTCGCCGAGCACTACGGCCAGGCGCGTCTGTTCTTCCAGAGCCAGACGCCGGTCGAGCAAGAGCACATCGCCAACGCCTTCCGCTTCGAGCTGACCCGCGTGCAGACCCCGGCGGTGCGCGAGCGCATCCTGGCGCTGCTGGCCAACATCGACGACGGCCTGGTGGCCAAGGTCGCTGAAGGCCTGGGCATGGACGTGCCGGCGCCGCTGCCGCGCGCCAGCGACGCACCGGTGCCGGCATACCAGCTGTCGCCGGCGCTGTCGCTGATGGCGCGTCCGGGCGAGACCGGCGTGCGCACGCGCCGCGTGGCGATCCTGGTGGCGCCGGGCGTCGACGGCGCCCAGGTGCGCGAGATCTACACCCAGCTGCTCAACGCCGGCGCGGTGCCGCGCGTGGTCGGCTCGATGCTGGGCAAGGTCAAGTCCAGCAGCGGCGATCCGCTCGACGTCGAGATCTCGCTCGAGGCCGGCCCTTCGGTGATGTATGACGGCATGATCGTGCCGGACGGCGCTGCCGACCTGCTGGCGCGCAACGCCCATGCGATCGACTTCGTGCGCGAGCAGTACCGCCACTGCAAGCCGATCCTGGCTCTGGGCGGCGGCGCCAACCTGCTGGCCAAGGCGATGATCCCGCTGACGCTGCCGGACGGTTCGGACGATCCGGCGCTGCTGGTCGACGGCACGCTGGAGGCGTTTGCCACCGCGCTGGCCGGCCATCGCGCGTTCGCGCGCGAGACCGATCCGCCGATGGTGTAAGCGGTCGCGCGAGGGGCCTTCAGCGCCCCTCAGCGCCCCTGGCTGCCGGCCGCGGCGAGCGCGTCCCGGACCTTGTAGTCGGCCGGGACCGTGAACAAGGCGGCCGGCGGCTCCTCGCGTTTCAGCTTTTCGACGCGGAACTCGACGTCGCCGCTGCGCGGATCGCTGTGCTTGGTATAAACGGTGATCTGCAGGTCGGGGGCGTACCAGCTCTCGTCCGTCACCAGGATCGGATTGCGGTTGCCGATCTGCCCCGCAGGAATCTCATAGCTGTGCATCGTGCCCTCGGCCTGTACGCCGCCGATCTCGCGCGTGCCCAGTTTTTTCCCGTCCGTCTGCACAGTCCACTTCTTGTCGCCGAACATGCTCGTTGCCAGCGGCGCCATGTTTATCTGAAACTTGCGCATCGCTTCGACCTGGGCTGCCGGCGCCTGCCGGGTCTCGATCTGTACGTTCATGCCTGCGTTGTCGTCGGCGCGCTGTACATGTTTGACCATGACTTCCTGCTTGCCGTTGCCGCTGCCACCGTCGCGCTTGCGCTGTTCGATGCGGAACGGCTGCGCGCTGCGTGCGAGCTTGACGCCGATGCGCTCGCGCGGATTGAGTACCCAACGCATGCCGGTCACCGGATCGCTGATGGTCACCATGGTCGGCTCGCCCTTGCTGTCAAAGTCTTCCTGGCGAGTACGGCCGGCGCTGTCGCGGTAGGTCATGCTGGTTTTCCGCTCGACGATCTGGTTGCCGTCGGCGAGGTTCTGCTGGTGTTCGGTCACCATCTGCGCGCTGTAGGGCGCGTTCACAATCGCACGCGGCACCGCACTGGGGAAGATGGTGAACGTCTTGGGTCCCGAGATTTTGGGCTCGGGGACGACGGTGAAGGTCGGCGGACGCGCGTCCCCGGCCTGGGCCTCGTCGGCGCAAGCGCTGGCGCTGGTAAACAAGCCGGCGAGCAGCACGGCGAGCATGATCTTCTGGTGGGGCATGGCATCCTCTCGGTTGATGGTATCGGTTCAATAGGCGGCGCTCAGGCGCAGCGCCAGCGGCTGGCCGTCGGCCGCCACCAGCATCTCGGCCTTGACCTTCTGGCCGGCGTTCTCGGGCGTCAGCGGCACGCCCAGCGGCGCCAGGGCGGTACGCGGCACTTCGGTCTCGACCAGGCGCGGATTCGGTTCGCTGTCGATGCGTTCGAGCGAGTCGAGGGCGATGAACAGGCCGCCGCCGTCGTGCGTCACCAGCGGCGGGTGGCGATCCCCGGCCAATGGACGCACGACGGTCAGCGCGAACGCCAGCACCGCGACGGCGACGCTGGCCAGGCTGCCGGCCAGCGCCCAGCGCGGCGACAGCGCTTCCCACCAGTGGCGCTTGCGCGGGAATTGGCGGGCGAATGCCTGCATCAGTTCTTTTTCGACGCCGCGCGGGGCGTCCAGCGTGGCCATCTCGGCGCGCAGCGCGTCGAACAGCGGATCGCGCTGGTGATCGCGCTGGTGATCATGATCGTGATTGTGGATATCCATGGTGTTCCTCAAGCGTGGGCGGCCAGGCGCTTGGCCAGGGCCGCGCGGCCGCGCGACAGGCGCGAACGGACGGTGCCGATGTCGACCTGGCAGATGTCGGCGATCTCGGCGTAGGAAAGGTCGTGCATTTCGTACAGGATGACGGCGTCGCGGTAGTGCGGCGCCAGCAGGGCCAGCGCGCGCCGCACGTCCTCGGCGGCTTCGTTGTGCAGCACGCGCGCCAGCGGGCCGGCCTCGTCGGACGGCAGCTCGGGGGCGTCGTCCTCGTCGTCGATGGCACCGGGCAGGGCAGCATCGCGGCGGCGCGGCGTTTCGTGCTGCAGGATCAGGTTGCGCGCCACGCCGAACAGGAAGGAAGACAGCTGGCCGCGCAGCGGATCGAAGGCGAATCGTCCGGTGAGCAGGCCCATGAAGGCTTCCTGCACCACGTCGGCGGCGGTGGCGCCGGAACCGCAGCGCAGCAGCGCGAAGCGGTACAGTGGGCCCTGGTGGCGCCGGTACAACGCCGCGAAGGCGTCGGCGGCGCCGCTGCGCATCTGGCGCAGCAGTTCAGTGTCAGCGGGTTGGAGTTTGGTGGCGGAAGTGGTCATGGATAAGCTCTCGTTATCCATATTCCGCCGAGCTGGCCAAAAAGTTCCAGCTTATTTCTATTTTTTAATCGATCCAGTTCACCCGGTCGAATTTGGCCCGGAATTCGTCCGGCATCGCCACGACCTGGCTGGTTTTATAGTTGAAGAACACGAAGCCCTGCTTGGCCATCGCCACCGTCTTCTTGTCCTTCGGGCGCGTGATGCGGAAGATGATGTCGCCGCCGTACTTGTTGAAATCCATCACGCCGACTTCGAACAGCAGCTGGTCGCGCGCGTGCGCCTCAGCCCGGTAGGTGGTGGCGAGGTCGGTGACGATGATGCCGGTGCCGTCGCGTTCGGCTTCCTGAACGCCGAACTCGAACAGGAAGCGCGCCCGCGCCTCGGAAATCATCGAGATCATCGAGTCGTTGCCCAGGTGGTTGCCGGCGTTGATGTCGGTGACGCGCACCGTCAGCAGCGTCGTGTAGTAGTACTGGTCTTCCGGAAAACTGAGCTGTAGTCGTGCCATGTCTGGATTTTATCCCGTGCGGATTGGATGTCCGATTGCGCTTGTTCGATGCGGGTCAAAGTGTGACTCAGTGGGTGAGCCGGTAGATCAGCAGCGCCGCCCGGATCGTGCCGCGCTCGATCGAGACCGGATCGAGGTCCTCATCCGGCGAGTGGGCGCCGCGGCCGTTCGCGCCCAGGCCGTCCAGGCTGTCGATCAGCGGCGCGATGAACTGGATGTCGCCGGCGCCGCGCGCCTCGGGCGGCACCATCCCGATCGGGCCGAGGCCGGCGTCGCGGCTGGCGTGCGAATAGGCATCGAGCAATTTGAGGTTGCCCGGCGTGACCGCCATCGGCGGGTAGGAGTCCTGGAAGCTGATACTGGCGCTGGCGCCCGGCAGGTTCTGGGCGACGATCGCGCGCATGCGCGCCTGGGCGCGGTCGCGCTGGGCGTAGTCGAGGTAGCGCAGGTCGGATTTGACGATGACCGTGTTGGCGATCACGTTGGTCTTGCCGGCCGCCGTGCCGCGGATCTGGCTGGCGTCCAGGCTGGCTTCGGTGCCGCCGACGATCAGGCCGGGATTGAAGGTCAGGCCGGGCTCGATCACCTGCTGGCGGAAGGCGTCGAGGATGCGCGCCGTCTCGTACACGGCGCCATAGCCGTTGACGCCGAACACGCCCATCGAGTGGCCTTGCTTGCCGCTCACTTTCAATTCGAAGCCGGCGGTGGCGCGCCGGCCGACGGTGGCGGTCGCCACGCCGTCCTTGTCGATGATGCTGCCCTCGAACGACAGCGCGACGTCGCTGCGCTTGGCGACGTCGACCATGTCGCCGCGCGAGACCGCGTGCGGGTGGCCGGCTTCTTCCTCGTCGCCGGTGAACATCACGCTGATCGTCGCGCCGTCCAGCGCGCCGGCCTGCTGCAGCGCGCGCAGCGCCTCGATCGCGATGACGTCGCCGCCTTTCATGTCGGACACGCCCTGGCCGCGCACGCGCGCATCGGGGCCATTGCCTTGCGGCGCCCACAGCGGCGTGGCGTCACCGGCTTCGAACACGGTGTCGAGGTGGCCCAGCAGCAGCAGGCGCTTGCCCTTCCCGGGCGTGCCCGTGCGCGTGGCCAGCAGGTGGCCGGCGCGTTTCATCTCGGGGGGCATGTCGATCCAGCGGGTCTGGAAGCCGAGCGCATCGAGCTGGCTGCGGAACAATTGTCCGACCGCGCGCACGCCTTGAAGGTTGTTGGTGCCGCTGTTAATCAGCGCGCTCTGCCGGAGCAGTTCGAGCGCCTGCGGACTGTGGGCGCGGACAGCCGCCACGATCCGCTGTTCAACGGGATTCAGTGTGGATGCCGTCTCGTCCGCCGCCGCCGTGCGGACCAGGCCCGCCGCAGCCAGCGCGAGCAGGCAGGTCATCGTCCTGCGCATCGCGATCTTTCAAAAGATAAGGATGCTCAACTGTACACCGATTCGTACCGGCGTTCAGCTCGCATGGTGGCCGGGCGCGCTCAGGCCGGATCGAGGCGCTGGTTGCTGATGCGCACCGACTGGCTCTGGATCTTGCCGTCGACGACTTCGTAGATGCAGACCAGATCGACCTTGCCCGGACCTTCCGGGAAGCTGCGGGTGACGGTTTCATGGTCGACCACGATGTTGCCCATCACCGCGCGCTGGATCAGGTGGGCGTGCAGGTTCGGCTCCTGCAGGCGCGGCGCCAGGCGGGCGCGGATGTCGTCATGGCCGGTCGCGAGCAGCTTGGCCGGCAGTTCGTATTGGCGCGCGTCCGGTGCATAGGTGGCGAGCAAGCCATCGAGGTCGCGGGCGTTGTAGGCGTCGAGCTGGCGCTGGACGACGGCTTCGGGGCTGTGCGGGTCGGTCATGTCGGTTCCGTGGTCAAGATGAAAAGCTTTTGATTGTGCCACGGTTGCCGCGTCAGCGCTGCGGGTCGCCCGGGTAGGGTGGACGCGCGCGCATCTTCTGTACGATGCCAGCGCGGTCCAGCAGCAGTACCAGTTCGGTGTGCCGTCCGCCTGCCGCCGGGCTCTCGTACAGCCAGGTTTCGTAGCCGCTGTCGAACACGACGGTCTTGGTCGGCCCGAACGCGGCCAGCAGCTCGGCCTTCGTGGTGCGCCCCGGCACGACCAGCTGTTCGAAGCGGTCTTGCGCGACGGCCTTGCCGGGTTCGGGGGCGTTGGTGGCGCAGCCGGACAGCAGCAACAGCGACGCGGCCAGCAGCAGCGCCGGCAGCGCGGCCGCCGGCGTGGCGGGCAGGAAGCGGCGCGGGGTCATTGGGCGGCTCCGGATGCCGGCGCAGGCGTCGTGGCTGGTGTCGGCACCTGCGCGTCCGCCATGTACTCGAAGCTGACCAGGGTGTCGTCGGGCCAGCTGCGGTCCCAGATCGGCGCGTAATAGGTGCGGTCGAGTAGCACCTGGCAATCGCAGTAGGGCAGCATGTCGGGCGTCTGGTCGCCGCCGGCGTACAGCATGTGGAAGGGCAGGACTTCGCTACGGTCGCCGGCGTGCAGCGTGACCGAGAACAGCGGCCGCTCGGTAAAGAACAGGAAGTTGCCGTCCGGGTTGTTGCAGACTTGTTCCGGCGTGGTGAGCGCATTCGAGATCCAGCCGAACAGCGGCGAACTGTTCGACACCAGGCCGGCTTCCATGCCGACCAGGCATTCCAGGCGCAGGTCGCCGAGGCGGCGCGTGTCGGGCGGCAGGCCGGGCGTGGTGACCACCGCGCGCCAGGTCATGCTAGTGGTCTTGCGGTTGGCGATCACGGCGGCGTCCTCGCGCAGCGCCTGTGCATTGCGCGGCAGGGTGAAGCTATTGTCGTCGGCCACCGGCACCGGTACGGTGACATGGTCGCCGACGACCTTCAGCGTGATGCCGTGCATGTCGACGCTGCGCGCGCGCGGCAGCAGGCGGAAATGCAGCGTGGCCTGGGGCGCCAGCGCATGCTCGCGCTCGAAACGCTCCATGCCGCGGATCATCTTGCGGTAGGACTTGTCGACCGGGTCGCGGGTCGAGGTGACGGTCACGCTCTGGATCGCGCCCGCGGGCGTGCTGTTCGGCCCCTGCTGCTGCTGCTGCTGCTGCTGCGCCAGCGCCGCGCCGGGCAGGCCGGCCAGCAGCCCGCTCAGCAGCGCGGCGTGCGGCATCCAGGCGCGGATCACTCTGCGCATCCGCATCCCTACCAGTAGCGGACGCGGCCGACGTCCATGTGCACGAACTGCGAGTCCGGGTAATAGCCGACGCCGCCGGCGCGCGCCGCCATCGCCGCCTTGTGCAGCTTGGCCAGGTCCTGGCCAACGATGCGCACGTCGATCGCCTTGCCATCCATGTGCAGGCTGTGCTTGGCGACGCCGTTCGTGTTTTCGTGCAGCATCTCGTTGGTTTCGGGCGAGCGGTAGCCGGAGATCACCTGGAAGGTCGGGTGGTCGCCGAACTGGGCGCTGATGCGGTCGAGCAGCACCAGCAATTGCGGATCGATCGCCGAGATCTTGTTGTTGCGGTGGTCGCGCAGCAGCTTGTTCACGTCCTGCAGCGCGTCCGGAATGAATTGGCCCTCGGCCCAGAACACGGTGCGCAGGCTCTCGCCGGTATGGGTGTTGTGCAGGCGCAGGATGCGCTCGCCCGGCGCGGCGGCCGGTATGACCGGCGCGGCGGCGGCGGGCTGCGCCGCGGCGCGCGACAATGCCGGCGTGCCCAGCACGGAAGCCAGGACGACGGAACTTTTGAGAAAGGATCGTCGATGATTCATGGGTATTCCTCGTGCAACGGAAGGCTTCATGATACGCCCGGTTCGCCATGCTTGCAGACAGACGGTCGCTTTGTGCGCTGTAAGTGCAGGACGACAAGCAGTCTATGTCCTCGCGTTACGCTCGTCGAGAACGCGGCGTTTGCGCGTCGTTTGCGTCGACCGCTGCGCGCGTCGGCGGCGCTTTAGGCTACCTGGGCTGCATATTGATGTGCATCGTCCCCGCTTGTGCTGGTCGCGCGATGATGAATCCGGCACCCGCCAGGTCACGGAGACGTCATGCTGCGCGTTCTGCTTTCATGGGCACTCGTCCTGCCGCAACGGCTGCGCTCGGCGCTTCCGCCGTCGGCGCGCGTCGTGCGCTGGCCCGTCGCCGGGCTCAAGGTGCAGGCCGTGTATGCGCTGGCAGCCGTGCTGGCGCCGGCCTGCCTGTTCCTGCTGTGGCTGAACGACTTTCCGCTGCGCGACAACAACGAGGGCCTGTATGCCGAGATCGCGCGCGAGATGCTGGCGAGCGGCAACTTCCTGATGCCGCACCTGAACGGCGTGCCCTACATCGAAAAGCCGCCGCTGCTGTACTGGCTGGCCGGCGCTGCGATGGCGGCATGGGGACCGGTGCCGGGCGCGGTCCGGCTGGCCTCGGCGCTGCCGATGCTGGCGCTGTGCCTGGGCCTGTTCCAGTTCTGCCGGCGTCACCTGGGCCTGGCGATCGGGTGCTACGCCAGCGTCGCGCTGGCCAGCATGGTGCCGGTGGCGCTGATCGCCCACCTGGCGCTGTTCGACCCGCTGCTAACCGCTTTGCTGGGCGGCTGGATGCTGTGCTTCCTGCACGCGCATCTGCAGGCAGACCATGCGCACACGCATGCGCTGTACACCGAGGCGCGGGCGCAGCCGCAGCCCGTGCGTGCGGACGGCGCGCACCGCGCCGGGACCACGGCGGCGCGGCGTGCCGGCGCCGTGCTACTCGGCCTGGCCGTGCTGGACAAGGGCGCGCTCGCGCTCGTGCTGGCGCTGGGCGTGGCGGGCCTGTTCCTGCTGCTGATGCGCGCGCGCCGCGGCTGGCGCCAGCTGTATGACCCGGCCGCGCTGGCGCTGTTCCTGGCCATCGTCCTGCCGTGGCACCTGCTGGCGGCAAGGGCGCAGGATGGCTTCGCCTGGTTCTACGTGGTCAACGAGCACGTGCTGCGCTTTCTCGGCCAGCGCCAGCCCGACGATTTTCATCGCGGGCCATTCTGGTTCTACCTGCCGCGCCTGCTGATGATGGCGATGCCCTGGACGCCTTTCCTGTTGCTGGCGCGACGCCCGCCGTGGCGCGAGCGCAAGCGCGCCGTGGTTGCGCGCTTCTGCCAGGCGGCGGTGGGCTTCCCGCTGCTGTTCTTTTCGCTGAGCCAGGCCAAGGCCGACTATTACCTGATCGTGTGCGCGCCCGCGCTGGCGCTGTGGCTGGCGCTGGTGCTCGCGCAGGCGCTCGAGCATGCGCAGGCGCAGGCGCACCTGCAGGCGCATTCGCAGTTGCATGCGCAGTTGCACGCGCAGGCGCGCGCGCGAGGCCTGCGCCTGGCGGCCTGCTGGGGCGCGGCGCTGGCCACCTGCACGGTGCTGTTGGTGGTGCTGCCGGACGCCGACGACCGCATCTGGGCGCCGCTGCCTCTGGCCCTGCTGGGCCTGGCCTGGCTGGCGCTGATGCCGGTGGCCACGCGCAGCTTCCTGGCGCTGCGCTCCACGCGCGCGCGCGAGGGCGCGCTGCTGCTCATCGTGCTGCTCGCACTGCCGCTGCTGGCGCTGCTGGTCGACCGCGGCGGCGACCGCGCCGCGCGCGACAGCAGCCTGCGCATCGCCGGGATCCTGCGCACCCAGCCGGGGCCGGTGCGCGCGGTCTTCATCTACCGCGATTTCGAAGACCGCTTCGCCAGCTTGCCGTTCTACCTCGGCCGCCCGATCCCGGTGATCGACAGTATCAGCCGCGATCTGCAGTTCGGCTGCGCGGCGGCGCCCGGCACCGCCTGCATCGACCAGGCTGCCTTTCTGCGCCGCAGCCGCGCCGGGCCGGTCGCCGTCGCCGTGCTGGCCGAGCGCCGCGACGCCTTCCTCGCGATGGCGGGGCCGGGCTGGCGTAGCGAGGCGGTCGGCGGCAAGATCGTTTTCTTCAATGTATTGCAGCAGAGCAGGGCGGCAAACGAGGCGCGTGCCGAAGCCTTGCCCTGACGGCCTGATGCCCCGAGGCCCTCAGACCGACCTGAAGTTTGCAACTGTGCAATTCTTCCAAGCTGTTCTAGAATGGAAATTGCTGGGACGACAACGCCTGTCCTGGCAATCCATTTCATGCCCATGCCGCTGTCACGGCGGTCTCCGGAGGAACTGCATGCATCCGTTTGTCCGTTCGTTCATTCGCTCATCGAGCTGCCTGTCCATGGTGCTGGGATTGAGCGCAGCCGCCGCCGCCGCGCCGGCCAAGCCCGTGCCCGCCGCTGCCGCCAAGGCCGCGGCCCAGGTCGACATCCCGATCCCCGACATCCCATACACCAGGTTCGTGCTCAAGAACGGGCTGACGGTGCTGGTGCATGAAGACCACAAATCGCCGGTGGTGGCGGTCAACACCTGGTACCACGTCGGGTCGAAGAACGAACCGGCGGGCAAGACCGGCTTCGCTCACTTGTTCGAGCACCTGATGTTCTCGGGCAGCCAGAACTTCGACAAGACCTTCCTGTCGGCGCTGGAAGGTGTCGGCGCGACCGACCTGAACGGCACCACCAATACCGACCGCACCAACTACTTCGAGACCGTGCCGACCTCGATGCTCGACTTCGCGCTGTTCGCCGAAAGCGACCGCATGGGCCATCTGCTGGGCGTGCTCGACCAGAAGAAGCTCGACCTGCAGCGCGGTGTGGTGCAGAACGAAAAGCGCCAGGGCGAGAACCAGCCCTACGGCCTGGTCTACCAGACCATCACCGAGAACACCTGGCCGGCCAACCACCCGTACGCGCATACCGTGATCGGCTCGATGGACGACCTCGACGCCGCCTCGATGAAGGACGTGCAGACCTGGTTCAAGACCAACTACGGCCCCAACAACGTGGTGCTGGTGCTGGCCGGCGACATCACGCCCGCCCAGGCGCGCGAGAAGGTCGAGAAATACTACGGCGACATCCCGCCCGGACCGCCGCTGCAGCACCAGCAGGCCTGGGTCGTGAAACGCACCGGCACCCACCGCAGCACCCTGCAGGACCGCGTGCCGCAGACGCGCATCGTGCGCGTGTGGAACGTGCCGGGCGCGAACACGCCGGAGGAGGCGCTGCTCGACCTGGCTTCGCACGTGCTGGGCGGGGCCAAGAGCTCGCGCCTGTACCAGCGCCTGGTCGTGAAGGAGCAGCTCGCCACCGGCGTCTCGGCCAGCGACAACTCGGAAGAGATCGCCGGCCAGTTCGAAATCGACCTGACTGCCCGTCCCGGCGTCGACGTCGCGCGCATGGAAGGCATCGCCGACGAGGAACTGCGCCGCCTGATGCAGAGCGGCCCGACCGAGGACGAGCTGCGCCTGGCCAAGAATGCCTTCCTGGCCAATTACACGCGCACGGTCGAGCGCATCGGCGGCTTCGGCGGCAAGAGCGATCTGCTGGCGCAATGCACGACCTTCACCGGCAACCCGGACTGCTACAAGGTCTACCTCGAACGCATCAAGGCCGCGACCCCGGCCATGGTGCGCAAGGCGATGCAGGATTGGCTCAGCGACGGCGATTTCATCCTGCAGGTGAACCCGATTCCTCCCACGCTGGCGGCCGAGAGCACCGGCCTGGACCGCAGCAAGGGCGCGCCGCTCGGCCATCCGGAAGCGCTGCACCTGCCGCCGATGCAGGCGGCCACGCTGTCGAACGGCATGAAGGTGGTGCTGGCCGAACGCCACGGTGCCCCGGTGATCAACCTGTCGACCATGCTCGACGGCGGCTATGCCTCGGACGAGCGCGCCAGCGCCGGCCTGGCCAGCCTGACGCTGCGCATGCTCGAGGAAGGCACCGCCGGCAAAACGCCGCGCAGTTCGCTCGCCGTCACCCAGGAGCTGGAAGGGCTGGGCGCCACCTTCGCCACCTCGACCAACCTGGACGGCGCGTTCGTGAACCTGAACGTGCTGAAGTCGACGCTGCCGCAGGCGCTCGGCCTGTACGCCGACCTGGTGCTGCATCCGGCCTTCCCGCAAGCCGATTTCGAACGCCTGCAGCGCGACCGCCTGGTCGCGATCCAGCGCGAAAAGACAGTGCCGCGTTCCATGGCGCTGCGTGTGCTGCCCAGCCTGGTCTACGGTCCGGACCACGTGTATGCGCTGCCCCTGACCGGCACCGGCACCGAAGCCTCGGTCGGGCGCCTGACCCGGGCCGACCTGGTGCGCTACCACGATACCTGGTTCAAGCCGAACAACGCGACCCTGCTGGTAGTCGGCGACACCACGATGGCCGAACTCAAGCCGATGCTGGAGAAAGCCTTCGGCGCCTGGAAACCGGGCGAGCTGCCGCACAAGACCATCGCCACGGTGGCGCAGCCGACAGGCAGCACCGTGTACCTGATCGACCGTCCGGGCGCGCTGCAGAGCGAGATCCTCGGCGCCCAGCTGGCGCCGCCGCGCAACACGCCGGAAGCGGTGTCGCTGAACCTGCTGAACGACTTGTTCGGCGGGACCTTCAGCTCGCGCCTGAACATGAACCTGCGCGAGGACAAGCACTGGTCGTACGGCGTCGGCACCGGCCTGGTGGCAGCCGAGGGGCAGCGCATCTGGTACAGCGACTCGCCGGTCCAGACCGACAAGACAGCCGATGCGCTGCGCGAACTGGCGCGCGAATACGTCGACATCAGCGGCGCCCAGCCGGTCAAGCAGCAGGAGCTCAAGCAAGCCCAGGACAACGCGACGCTGGGCCTGCCGGGCGAGTTCGAGACCGTCGGCCAACTGTCCAACGCCTACGCCGCGATCCTGCAGTACCACTTGCCCGAGGACTACTACAACACCTACACGGCCAAGGCACTGGCCGCGACCCCGGGCCAGATCGACGCGCTCGCCAGGAAGCTCATCCTGCCCAAGCAGCCGGTGTGGATCGTGGTCGGCGACATGAGCAAGATCGAAGCCGGCATCCGCGCGCTGAACCTGGGCGAGGTGCGCCGCATCGACGCCGACGGCAAGCCGCTGCCCTGAGCTGCCGTTTCATGGTGCGAGCGGTCTTGATTGTTGACACCGCTCCCACCCACGGCTATGTTGTTTCTTCAGCCAAATCCTGGCATCCAACGAAGAGACCCATGCCCGCGAACCTCCGTCTGCAGTCCCGCCGTGACCTCCTGAAATTCGCCCTGGCCGCCGGCGCCGTGTCGGCCCTGCCGCCTGCGGCCTCGGCTGCGGTCCAAGCCGCCAGCGGCGCCGCCTCGCCCGCCGACCGCCAGTTCAACACCCTGATGGCGACCTTCGCCGACGAGATCCTGCGCTTGGAACCGAGCAACGCCACCTCGCTCGGCCTCGACACCGGTGCGCGCGCCGGCTTGAAGTCGCAGCTGGAAGACGTCTCGCATGCCGGCGACGAGCGCTGGAACGCGCAAGTCAAATCGATGGATGCGCGCCTGGCCAAGGTCGAGCGCAAGGCCTTGAGCCAGCAAGACCAGATCCGCTACGACACGCTGCGCTATGCGGTGCAAAGCGGCCTGGAAGGCATCCCGTTCCCGTTCGGCGGTGCGGCCAGCGGTTTCAACGGCGGCACCGCGCCGTTCCCGGTGACGCAGCAGGACGGCGCCATCACGCGCGTCCCCGAGTTCCTCGATTCGCAGCACCAGATCGCCAACAAGGTCGATGCCGAAGCCTATCTGGCGCGCGTGGAAGCGATGGCGCGCATGCTCGACCAGGAAACGGCGCGCATCGACGAGCAGGCCGCGATGGGCGTCATGCCGCCGAGCTTCATCATGAAGACCGCGCTGGGCCAGCTGCAGGCGTACCGCAAGACGCCGGCCGAGCAGCAGAAGCTGGTGACCTCGGTGGGCGCGCGTGCGCGCAAGCTGGGCCTGGCCGGCGACTGGGATGCGCGCGCCGCCAAGCTGGTGAACGATGCTGTCTACCCGGCGCTGGACCGCCAGATCGCCGCCTACACCAAGGCCGCGCAGAAGGCGAACGACGTCGCCGGCGTGCACCGCCTGCCGAACGGCGAGGCCTACTACCGCTGGGCCCTGAAGCTGGGCACCACGACCAGCTTCACACCGGAAGAGATCCACAAGATCGGCCAGGACCAGAACCGCGAGCTGGAATCGAAGATGGATGCGATCCTGCGCGCGCAAGGCATGACGCAGGGAACCGTGGGCGCGCGCATGCACGCATTGTCGGTCGATCCGAAGCGCCTGTACGCCGACAACGACGCGGGCCGCGCCGAGCTGATCGCCTACTGCAACGAGCGCGTTGCGCAGATCCGCAAGCTCTTGCCGCAGATTTCGCACCTGGGCCTGGAGGCGCCGCTGGTGATCAAGCGCGTGCCGGCCGACATCCAGGACGGCGCGGCGCTGGGCTACATGAACTTTGCGTCATTGGACGGCTCGCGCCCGGCGATCTACTACATCAACCTCAAATCGACCGGACTGTGGCCGCGCCACGAGCTGACCTCGCTGACCGCGCACGAAGGCGTGCCGGGCCACACGCTGCAGGGCGCCTACCTGGCCGAACACCATGCCGAGATGCCGCTGATCTCGTCGCTGATCGGCTTCAATGCGTTCGTGGAAGGCTGGGCGCTGTATGCCGAGCAGCTGGTCGACGAGCTGGGCCTGTACAAGGACGATCCGCTCAGCCGCCTGGGCTATATGCAGGCGCAGAAGTTCCGCGCCTGCCGCCTGGTGGTCGACACCGGCATGCATGGCCTGAAGTGGACGCGCCAGCAGGCCATCGATTTTCTGTCGCAGAATACCGGCCGTGCGCTGGCCTCGTGCACCAGCGAGATCGACCGCTACACGGTGTCGCCGGGCCAGGCCTGCGGCTACAAGATGGGGCACAACGAGATCCTGCGCAACCGCGAGCGCGCCAAGGCGGCGCTGGGTAGCCGCTTCGACCTGGCGGCGTTCGACGACGCCATCATCTCGAGCGGCGGGGTGCCGCTGGCGGTGCTGCCGACCGTGATCGACCAGTACATCGCCGCGGCCAAACGCACCTGATGAAGTTCGCCGGGCGTCACGGCCCGGCCACGATCACTGCGCCCAGTAATCGATCACCAGCGGACGCTCGATCACCGGACCGAGCTTCTCGACGAAGGCCTGGTGGTTCGGGTGCACCAGGTAGGCGTCGCGGTCTTCGGCCGAGTTGAACGTCAGCGTGAAGCAGTGGGTGAAACCGGCGTTCAGGCCTTCCGGGCTGACGTTGGTGCCCCATTCGTAGGCGACCACGCCTGGCACGGCTTGCGGCAGCGCGCCGAAGCCGGTGACGATGGCGTCGACCTGCTCGGCGCTGGCATCGGGCTTGAACGAAAACAGGACGACGTGGCGCAGCAGGGACTGGGTGGTGTCGGTCATGGCGATCCTCATGAAAAATGATGCGCCATCTTACAACGCTCAGGGCGTTGACGTCGGGGGCGGCGCCGGTGGCTGCCCCCAGCTGTCCTCGAACATGACATGGGCCACTGGCTGGCGCGCGTCCCAGCCTTCCATCTCCAGCATCGGCGCCGGATAGAACTGGTCGACGTGGCCGACGCACAGCACCGCGATCGGCAGGCTGTCCTCCGGCATCGCGCACAGGGCGCGGATCTGGTCCGGGTCGAACAGCGACACCCAGCCCACGCCGATGCCTTCGGCGCGCGCGGCCAGCCAGAAGTTCTGGATCGCGCACGACGCCGACGCCAGGTCCATCTGCGGCATCGTGCGGCGCCCGAACACGTAGCGCTCGCGCTTGTCCATCAGCGCCACCACCAGCACCTCGCCGCATTCCAGGATGCCCTCGACCTTCAGGCGCATGAAGTCGTCGGCGCGTTCCCCGAGCGCGTCGGCGGTGCGCATGCGCTCGGCGTCGACGTGGGCGTGGATCGCCTGCCGGCGCGCGGGATCGACGATGCGGATGAAGCGCCACGGCTGCATCAGGCCGACGCTGGGCGCCTGGTGCGCGGCGGCGACGAAACGCGCCAGCTGGGCCGGGTCGATCGGGCCGGGCCGGAAGTGGCGCACGTCGCGCCGCTCGCGGATCGCGCGATAGACCGCGTCGACCTCGTCCTGCGTATAAGCGTGCGGGCTGGTGTTCACTTCTCGCTCTTCGCCTTGGCCTTGCGGCGCTCGTCCTGGTAGGCCTGGAAACGCTCGATGGCCGCTTCGCGCTTGAGCACTTTCGAGTGCGGATCGAGCGTCCAGGTGGCGCCGGCCGGCAGGTTGACGCGGCCGCGGCCATCCGCCATCGGCACGGTCACGATCTGGTCGCCGATGCGCACGTCGACCGGCATCGGGAACGGCGTGTTCTTCTGGGTTTTCCAGCTCAGCTTCAGGGTGTTGCCGTCCCGCTCGGCCTGCAGCTCGGGCAGGGCGGCCTGGTACAGGTAAGCCTGGAAGAACCAGTCGAGATCGCGCCCGCTGATGCGCTTGGCGATCGCCATGAATTCCGGCGTGGTGCCGTAGCGCGGCTTGAAGTTGCCGGGGCGCGGGTCCTGGCGGCCATACACGGCTTCGCGGATCGTCGCGAAGAAAGCGCGGTCGCCGATCAGCTCGCGCAGCGTGTGCATCACCAGCGCGCCCTTGACGTAGATGTCCTGGCCGGGACCGCCACGCTCGGTGTCGTAGACGTCTTCCTCGCGGCGCAGCTTGCCCGACACGATCGCCGCCTTGTTGCGCACGCCGCCGCGGAACTGCATCAGCCAGGCGTAGTAATCCATGTCGCCGTGCAGGTACTGCGAATACAGCGGCTGCATGTAGCTGCCCAGGCCTTCGTGCAGCCACATGTCGTCCCAGTCGGCGTTGGTCAGCTGGTTGCCGAAGTACTCGTGCGCGAACTCGTGCTGCAGCAGGTCGTCGTAGCCGTACACGGTCTTGGCGTAGCCGTTGCCGTAGGCATTGATGGTCTGGTGCTCCATGCCCTTGTGCGGCGTCTCGACCACGCCCATCTTCTCGTCGCCGAACGGGTACGGCCCGATCGTCGACTCGAAAAAGTCGAGGATCTGCGGGAACTCGGCGAACAGCTCCTTCGCGCCTTTTTCGCTCTGCGGCAGGTACCACATGTGCAGCGGGATCACGTTGCCGAAGCGGCTTTTGTATTCGCCGCTGAGTTCCTTGTACGGTCCCACGTTGATCGACACGCCATAGGTGCTCGGATTCTTCGCATGCCAGTGCCAGGTGCGCCAGCCATCGGCTTCGACGTTCATGCCGGTGGCGACGCCGTTGCCGGCCGCGACCAGCGGGGCCGGCACCGTGAAGTGCTCGTCGACGACCTTCGGCTTGCCGGTCGGGTGGTCGATGCAGGGCCAGAACAGGTCGCAGCCTTCGCCCTCGACCGCGCTGGCGATCCAGGGCTGGCCGTCCGGCGTCTTCGACCAGACGAAGCCACCGTCCCAGGGCGCGCGCTTGGCCACGTGCGGCTGGCCGTGGTACCTGACTTCGATGCTGACGGTGCGGCCCGGCTCGAGCGGCTGCGGCAGGTCGATCGACAGCAGACCCTGCGGATTGCGCCAGCTGTTGGACGCCAGCGGCTGGCCATCGACGGCGATGGCATCGATCGGTAGATTGCGGTCGAGGTCGAGGTCGATGCGGCGCATCGGCGTGCGCGTGCCGAAGGTCAGGGTGACATCGCCGCGGATGCTGCGCGTGTCGGGCTCGATGCGCAGGTTGAGGTCGGCCTTGTCGAACTCCAGGCCGGCCTGGTCCGGGTTGCGCGCCGCGCCGGAGTTGGCGCTGTAGTCGGTCAGTGGAGGCGGCGTGGTGGCGCAGGCCGCGAGCAGCGAAGCCGCGGCGGCGGCGGTGGCAATCTTTTTCATCGGGACCGGCGCCGTGCGCCATTATTTGTATCCCGGCAATCTATCACACGCGCAATCAAAAGCATGTATTGACGGCGACATCGGCGATGAGCGCGCGCCGCCCGTGGCCGGCTTGGGCAATACTGGATGTTCACGCGCATGCCGAGGAGGAACCATGGATGAGTTGGACATCGATATCGCACGCACCGCCCTGGTGCTGATCGACCTGCAGAATTTCAACGTGAAAAGCGACACCGCGCCGTATAAGACCGACACCGTGGTCGGCAACTGCGCGATGCTGGCCGGCGAGATGCGCGACCGTGGCGCGATGGTGGTGTACGTGCGCGTGCTGGCCGACCAGCTGCTGGCCCCGCCAGCGGACGCGCCCATGCGCGCGCCTGGGAGCCCGCCACCGCCGCCCGAGGCGATCCTGTTCGCGCCCGAGGCGCAGATCCAGGCGACCGACCTGGTCGTCACCAAGCGCCAGTGGGGCGCCTTCTATGCGACTGAGCTCGACCAGTTGCTGCGCCGGCGGCGCATCAAGACGATCATCCTGGGCGGCATTGCGACCAACATGGGCGTCGAGTCGACTGCGCGCGCGGCCTTCGACATGGGTTACGAATTGATCTTTGCGGAGGATGCGATGAGCGCCAAGAAGGCGGAAGCGCACCAGGCCTCGGTCGACGGCGCCTTCCGCACCATGGGGCGGGTGCGGTCGACGCGGGCGATCATCGATGGGTTGCAGGCGGGGACTGGGGAGGCTTGAAAAGTGTCGTTTCGGGCCTCGGCGGCCCCCTTGGCCGGAACCCAGGTTTTGCGTCCGTGGTCGGAGACCTGGGCCCCGGCCTGCGCCGGGGCGACCGTAAAAGTCAGCTGTTCCGGTGGATGTCGGCCGTGATCTCGTACGAGCGCAGTCGCGCCTTGTGCTCGAAGATCTGCGAGGTCAGCATCAGCTCGTCCGCACCGGTCCGCACGATGAAGTCCTTGATCTGCTGCGCGACCGTATCCGGGGCGCCGATGGCCGAGCAGGACAGCACGCCGTCGAGCATCGAGCGCTCGGGCGGCGACAGCAGGTCGAGGTAACCCTCCACGGGCGGCTTGAGCTTGGTCGGGCGGCCGCTGCGCAGGTTGATGAAGGCCTGCTGCATCGAGGTCGCGCGCAAGTGCGCCTCCTCGTCGGTGTCGGCCGCGAACACGTTAAAGCCCAGCATCACGTACGGCTTGTCGAGCTGGGCCGACGGGCGGAAGGTGGAACGGTAGATGTCGATCGCCTGCATCATCATCTGCGGCGCGAAGTGCGAGGCGAATGCGTACGGCAGGCCGAGCGCCGCCGCCAGCTGGGCGCCGAACAGGCTGGAACCGAGGATCCAGACCGGCACCTTCAGGCCCGCGCCCGGCACCGCGCGCACGTTGCGGCGCGGCGAATCGGCAAAGTAATCCATCAGCTCGACGACGTCCTGCGGGAACTCGTCGGCGTCGGACGCCAGGTTGCGCCGCAGTGCGCGCGCGGTGGTGTGATCCGAGCCGGGCGCGCGGCCCAGGCCCAGGTCGATACGGCCGGGGAACAGCGACTCGAGCGTGCCGAATTGTTCGGCGATCACGAGCGGCGAGTGGTTCGGCAGCATGACGCCGCCGGCGCCGACGCGGATGGTCTTGGTGCCGCCGGCCACGTGGGCCAGCAGCACCGAAGTGGCCGCGCTGGCGATGCCTGGCATGCCGTGGTGTTCGGCCAGCCAGAAGCGGTTGTAGCCCCATTGTTCGCCGTGCTGCGCGAGGTCGAGCGAGCGGCGGAACGACTCGGCAGCGTCGCTGCCTTCGGTGATGGGGGCGAGGTCGAGGATCGAAAATGGAATCATGGATTCATGATACGCCGATCGCGGGAAGCGCGTGCGCGAGGTCCCGAAATGCGCGGGCCACGCCTGGCGGTACGCTTGAGCCTGCCCCATTTGACCTTGCCGGATGGGCTGCCTATGATGGCCGGTTTCACATCCAGGCATCCGGCACCATGCGATTCGACCCTTTGCGCGCGCTGTCCCAACGACCCACGATCCTGTTCGCGGCGGCCTGCGTCGCCGTGCTGGCCGCCGGCTGCACTGCGCCGCCGCGCGGGGCTGCGCGCGCCGCCCACGATGACATCGGCAACGACGTCCGGCTGAATGCCGCGCGCTTGGCCGAGATCGACGCCGCCATCGACGCCGCCATCGCGGCCCGTCAACTGCCTGGCGCAGTATTCCACCTCGAGCGCGACGGCGCCAGCTACGAGCGCGCCTACGGTCGCCTGACGTACGCGGCCGATGCCGCGCCCGTCACGACGCACACCGTATTCGACGCCGCTTCGCTGACCAAGGTGCTGGCCACCGCGCCCTCGGTGCTGATGCTGGCCGAGGAAGGCAAGATCGACCTCGACGCCAGGCTGGCCCAGTACTTTCCCGAATGCGCGGGGCAGGGCAAGGCCGCGATCACGATCCGCCACCTGCTGACCCACAGCTCGGGCCTGCCCGCCGGCCTGCCCGCCATCCCCGGCTGGCAAGGCGCGGCGGCCGCGCACGCACTGGCCTGCAGCCAGGCGGTCGACCATGCACCCGGCACCTTTTTTCGCTACTCGGACATCAACTACATCCTGCTCGGCCAGCTGGTCGAGCGCGTCTCGGGCATGGCGCTGGACGAGTTCACGCGCACGCGCATCTACGCGCCCCTGCGCATGCGCGACACCGGTTATCTGCCGATGCGGCGCGGCGTGCCCTTGCCCGGCATCGCCCCGACCCAGCTCGGACGCGCGCCGGTAGAGAACGAGAAGAACGCGCACGCCGACCTGGCGCCCGGCCAGCTGCTGGAGGGCGTGGTGCACGACCCGACCGCGCGCCGCATGGATGGCGTGGCCGGATCGGCCGGCGTGTTTACCACCGCCGCCGACGTGGCCCGCTACGCGCGCATGGTGCTGGCCGGCGGCACGCTCGACGGCGTACGCATCCTGAGTCCGGACAGCGTACGCCTGCTCACCACCGTGCAGTCGCCGCCGGGCATCGCGGCGCGCGGCCTGGGCATGGACATCGATTCGCCGTATGCCGTGCGCCCGCGCGGCACCTTGTTCCCGGTCGGCAGTTTTGGCCACACCGGCTTTACGGGCTGCGTGCTGTGGATCGATCCGGGTTCGCGCACCTTCTACGTGTTGTTGTCGAACCGTGTCTATCCGGACGACAAGAGCAACGTGCTCGCGCTGTACACGCGATTGGGCACGCTGGCGGCCGAGGCCGGCGGCGTGGCGGCGGGTGCATCGGCGCGCGCGCTGCGCTGAACGTCGCGAGCTGTCATCCGGGTTGGGAGGCGAGATGTTTCCGGCTTGCGAGATGGGCGATTTTCATAGGGGAACGTCGTTTTTTCGCTGCGACTTTTAGTTTCCAGGCGGCTAACGCGCGCACCCTTGACGAGGACCGTTCTACACTCCGCTTCATCAGTATCCATTTGATACTGTTGAGATTTTTGCCCCAATTCCATTAGGAGAGCGACATGAAAATGAATAAGTTACTGAAAGGCCTGCTGGGCGCATCCGTTGCCGTAGCAATGTTCGGTACTATGAACGCTCAGGCGCAAACCGGTAGTTCCTCGGGTTCGACTGGCGGCACCAGCGCCACCTCGTCCCAGGATCAATCGGGTTCGTCGACCGGCAGCACGTCGTCGGGTCACTCCAGCAAGAAATCGAAGTCGAAAAAACACAGCTCGAGCAGCGGCTCCAGCGGCATGAGCGGCAGCAGCCAGTCGGGCAGCAGCGGTTCGAGCATGGGCAGCGGCTCGTCCTCGGGCGGCAGCGGCATGTCGGGTTCGTCGGGCACCACGGGTAGCGGCAGCATGGGCACCAGCGGCTCGTCGGGCAGCGGCGTCGGCGGCAGCGGCACCGGCTCCAGCACCGGCGGTACGAGCGGCAGCATGGGCAGCGGCTCGTCCTCGGGCTCGAGCGGTTCGTCGGGCATGACCGGTTCGTCGGGCATGAGCGGTTCGTCGGGCACCAGCGGCTCGATGGGTTCGGGCACCTCGGGTTCGTCCGGCACCGGCGGCATGAGCGGTAGCAGCAGCGGCACCAGCGGCACGGGCATGAGCGGCTCGAGCGGCATGAGCGGCACCGGCTCGGGTTCGGGCACCGGTACCAGCGCCACCGGCACCAGCACGACCGGCACCAGCCCCGCCGGGCACTGATACCGGCTGCGCGTCTGCGCCGGCAGCGCGTCGCCAGGTCGGTGTCGTGCTGTCCTTGCAGGCGCTCAGAGCACAGCTCAGAGCACACCGTCAGAGCAACCGTTAGTAAACAAGAACACCAGCCCGAGAGCTGGTGTTTTTGTTTCCGTTTTGATAAATGCGTTTTGCCCTTGGTAACTGTATGTACTAGTTGTCATCAGGAAATTTGACCCTAGGTTGCGTTTCTGCGACGCAACACGGTTTATTTGCATTGAATAATAAGATGCCCGTAGGAAAGGTCCTACACTGCTAGGTAATGTAAATATTACCGGCAGGATTTCAATGAATCGCATCTATCGCATCGTTTGGAACGCAAGCAAAGGCATCTGGCAAGCCGTTTCCGAAATCGGTTCCGGCCCGAGTAAAACCTCGACCGCGCGCGCGCGCCGGCGCCGGCAGGCTGCGATGCTGGCGCTGGCGGCCACCAGCGCCGCCGCGCTGGCGGACCCCTTGCCGAGCGGTGGACGTGTCGTCGCCGGCCAGGCATCGATCAACTATGGCGGCCAGACGATGACGGTCAACCAGTCGAGCGCCAAGGCAGCGATCGACTGGACCAGCTTTTCGATCGGCAAAGGCGGGACCGTCAATTTCGTCCAGCCGTCCGCCAGCGCGGTCGCGCTGAACCGCGTGCTTGGCGCCGATCCTTCCGTGATCCAGGGAGCGTTGCACGCCAACGGTCACGTTTTCCTGGTCAACCCGAACGGCGTCCTGTTCGGTCCGACCGCCCAGGTCAACGTCGGCGGGCTGCTGGCCTCGACCCTGTCGATGAGCACCGAAGATTTCCTGGCCGGCCGCTACCATCTGGCCGGCGCCAGCGCCAACGCGGTCGAGAACCACGGCAGCATCCAGGCCGGCGCAGGCGGCAACGTCGCGCTGGTCGCGGCCAAGGTGGTCAATGCCGGCCAGATCGGCGCCGATGCGGGCAACGTGCTGCTGGGCGCGGGCAGCGACGTGGTGGTCGACTTCGGCGGCCCGGTCAAGCTGGCGCTGCAGAAGGGCGCGCTCGACGCCTTGGTCGACAATGGCGGCGCGATCCGTGCGGATGGCGGCACCGTGCTGCTGACGGCCAAGTCAGCCAGTGAACTGAGCGGTTCGGTGATCAACAACGGCGGGCTGGTCCAGGCGCGTACGCTGGCCAACGGCGCGCAGGGCAAGATCCTGCTGCTCGGCGACATGGAATCCGGCACCCTGCACGCCGGCGGCACGCTCGACGCCAGCGCGCCGGCAGCCGGCAATGGCGGCGCCATCGAGACCTCGGCCGCGCATGTCGAGAATGCCGCCGGCCTGACGGTCAACGCGGGCGCTGCGCACGGCAGCGGCGGGCAGTGGCTGGTCGACCCCTATGACTACACCATCAACGCGGCGGCCGCCACGACGATCACGAACGCGCTGAACCAGGGCACCAGCGTCACGGTGAGCACGCAGTCGAGCGACGCCGGCTACGGCGGCGCCAGCGCCACCGGCAACGGCGACATCACGGTTGCCAGCGCCATCGCCAAGACCGGCGGCGGCGACGCCAGCCTGACCTTGCGCGCCGACCGCAACATCGCGGTCAACGCCGACATCACTTCGACCAGCGGCAAGCTGAACCTGACGCTGTCCTCGGCCAACGCCGGCAACGCCATCTTCGGCGGCATCGACGTCAAGGGTAACCTGAAGTCGAACGGCGGCAACATTTTGATCGGCGGCGCCAAGGGCAGCGTGACCGGCGGCATCGGCTACGCGCTCAACACGAGCGATGCCACCCCGGCCGTCACCATCGGTACCGGCAAGTCGATCCTGTCGAGCGGCGGCAACATCACGATCAACGGCCTTTCCAAGGTCGCCTCGCGCGGCGGCAGCTATGGCGGCGACACGGCCGGCGTCTACGTCATGTCGAACGCGACCGTCTTGTCCGGCACCGGCAACCTGCTGGTCAATGCCGAAAGCGACGCCAGCGACCATACCTTCGGCCTGGCGTTCGAGGGCTTGTCGAATACCGTGACCACGCTCGGCAGCTCGAAGGACCGCGGCACCATGCTGCTGAACGCGGTCAACGCCACGCCGGGCAGTACTGCCGCCGACCTCGAAGTCGGCGCGGTCGGCCTGGCCACGTACGGCAACCGCGCCCGCATCGTGTTCCAGGGCCCGTCGGTGGGCAACTGGCTGGTCTACATCAACGGCGCGCCGCGGCTGTCCGCGTACACCCAGGCGCCCCAGCTCTCCAGCTGCGCGACGCCGTACCCGAACTGCGGCACGATGGTGGTGTCGGGCTCGAACAACAGCTACCTGTACGCGACCTACCAGTCCGTGGACATGTCGACCAATCCGATCGCCATCATCGCCGACGGCACCGGCAGCAAGGTCTACGACGCCAGCACGATCGCGACCGGTGTGCACCTCACGCCGCTCACTACGCTCTCCGGCTTTTCGGTCTCGAACCTGAATCCGAGCCCGCTGTTCACCACCAGCAGCAAGAACGTCGGCAGCTACGCTTCCCTGAGCCCGGTCGACGCCAACCCGACCAATTACACCACCGGGGGCGTGACCTATGCGGTCGGCTATTTCAATACCGCCAGCTACATCATCACGCGGCGTCCGCTGACGCCGAGCGCGTCCAGCAAGGTCTATGACGGCACGACCACGGCCGCGGTGTCGGTCGCGGGCGCGCTGGCGGGCGACGCGGTCTCGGCCAGCGGCACCGGCAATTTCGGCGGCAAGAACGTCGGCGATTACACGGTCGGCATCAGCAACATCACGCTCGGCGGCGCCGATGCCGGCAACTACACCCTGTCCGGGAACTCGGCCAGCGCCAATGCCAGCATCCTGCCGCGTCCGCTGACGGTCAGCGCCGCCAAGACCTACGACGGCTCCGCCAGCCTGGCGGGCGTGACGCTCGGCAACCTGGTCACGGGCGAAGACCTGAGCGTCAGCGGCGCCAGCGCCAACAGCGCCAACGTCGCCTCGGCCTCCTACGTGAATGCACTCACGCTCGCCAACGGCAACGTCGGCCTGGCCAGCAACTACCTGCTGCCCAGCCTGAGCGCCGCCAGCAGCGCCAACCGCGCCGTCATCACGCCGCGCGCGCTCGGCATCGGCGGCCTGACGGTGGCCGACAAGGTGTACGACGGCGGCACCGGCGCCACCGTCAGCGGCGGCACGCTGACCGGCCTGGTGTTCGGCGAGCAGTTGGGCATCTCCGCCATCAGCGGCAGCTTCGCCGACAAGAACGTCGGCGCCGACAAGAGCGTGACGCTGTCCACGGTCGGCCTGCTCGACGGTGCCGGCGGTCTCGCCTCGAACTATACCTTCGCCCAGCCGACCGGCTTGCGCGCATCGATCACGCAAAAGGCGCTGACGGTGTCCGGCATCACGGCGAACAGCAAGGTCTACGACGGCAATACCGGCGCATCGGTATCGAGCGCGGGCGCGACGCTGGACGGCTTGGTCGGTCACGACAATGTGACCGTCGCGGCCAGCGGCAGCTTCCTCGACAAGAACGCCGGCGCCAACAAGACCGTGCAGCTGACCAGCAGCTACGGCGGCGCCGATGCCGGCAACTATGCGATTACCGGCCAGGCCAGCACCACCGCCAGCATCACGCCAAAGGCCTTGAGCATGGGCGGCCTGGGCGTGCAAAGCAAGACCTACGACGGCGGCACGAGCGCAACGCTGACCGGCGGCGTCCTGTCCGGCCTGGTCGGCGCCGAAACGCTCGACCTGAGCGGCTTCAGCGCGGCCTTCGCCGACAAGAACGCCGGCGCCGGCAAGAGCGTGAGCGTCGGCGGCGGTCTCGCCGACGGCACCGGCCTGGCATCGAACTACACCCTGGCCCAGCCGGTTGGCCTGAGCGGGACCATCACGCCGAAGGCGCTGGCGGTATCCGGCATCACCGCGTCCGACAAGGTCTACGACGGCACCACCGGCGCATCGGTCTCGAGCGCGGGCGCCACGCTGGACGGCCTGGTCGGTCACGACAACGTCACGGTAGCGGCCAGCGGCAGCTTCCTCGACAAGAACGCCGGCGCCAACAAGACCGTGCAGCTGACCAACAGCTACGGCGGCGCCGATGCCGGCAACTACACGATCACCGGCCAGGCCAGCACCACCGCCAGCATCACGCCCAAAGCCTTGACCATGGGCGGCCTGGGCGTGCAAAGCAAGACCTACGACGGCGGCACGAGTGCGACGCTGACCGGCGGCGTCCTGTCCGGCCTGGTCGGCGCAGAAACGCTCGACCTGGGCGGCTTGACCGCTGTTTTCGCCGACAAGAACGCCGGCGCCGGCAAGAGCGTGAGCGTCAGCGGCGGTCTCGACGACGGCACCGGCCTGGCCGCCAACTACAGCCTGGCCCAGCCGGTTGGCCTGAGCGGGACCATCACGCCGAAGGCGCTGGCGGTATCCGGCATCATCGCGTCCGACAAGGCCTACGACGGCGCCACAAGCGCCACCGTGTCCGCCGCCGGTGCGACGCTGGCAGGGCTGGTGAGCGGCGATGAGGTGACGCTGTCGGCGCGCGGTGCCTTCCTCGACAAGAATGCGGGCGCCAATAAGACCGTGGGACTGAGCAGCACCTATGGCGGCGCCGATGCGGCCAACTACGCCATCAGCGGCCAGGACACGGCCACGGCAGCCATCACGCCGAAGGCGCTGAGCGTCCGCGGCGCGGCCGTCGCCGACAAGACGGCCGACGGCAGCACCGCGGCGACGCTGGTCTCGGCCGGCACGCTGGTCGGCATGGTGGCCAACGACAGCGTCGGCTTGAGCAGCGGCGCGGCCAGCGCCCGGTTCGCGCAAGCGGCGCCTGGCGCCGGCATCGCCGTGCAGGTCAGCGGCTTGACGCTGTCAGGCGCCGATGCCGCCAATTACGCGTTCGCCGGCACGGCTGGCGCGAGCGGCAACATCCTCGCCGCCGCCGCAGCGCCGGCGCCGGCACCGGCACCGGTGGCAACACCTGCGCCCGCACCCGCGCCGGCACCCGCACCCGCACCCGCACCCGCACCCGCACCCGCACCCGCACCCGCACCCGCACCCGCACCCGCACCCGCACCCGCACCCGCGCCGGTCGCGGCGCCCGCGCCGGTCGCAACGCCTGCACCCGCGCCGGCGCCGCTGACGATCGCAGCCTCGACCTCGCCGGTCGCCGCGCTGGTCGCCGCAGCGGTCGCGCCGCAGAACCAGGGCATCGTTTCGGTCCAGCAGGCGCCGGCCGTGGGCGGCATGGCCTATCTCGCGGTCGGCGATTCGGGCGCGGCCGACGCCAACGCCGGCCAGGCCACGTCCGACTCGAGCGTCAGCGCCACCGAACGGCGCCAATCGTCGAGCCAGGCGCTGAGCACGGGCCGCAACGTCAAATTCCTGAACGTGCTGGTGGTATCGGGCGGTATCCGCATGCCGGGTGCCGACGCCGCAGCGGCTCAGGGCGCAGAGGCGCCGGGCCAGTGAGAAGCACGCAGCACATCCACGAACAATGAATCGACGTATGAAACTTTCCGTACCACTCCTGCCGATGACCATACTGGTCTCGGCCTGCCTGCCGGCGCTGGCGCAACAAATGCCGGATACGCCGCTGCTGCAGGAAAACGCACGGCCGCTGCCGCGTCCCGCCGCCAACGGCGCGCCGGTGGTGCAGCTGGCCGCGCCCACGCAAGCGGCGCAAGGCGGCGCGCAGGTCACGCTGCGCCGCATCGAATTTTTGGGCAACGACCACGTGTCGAGCCAGGCGCTGCTGGCCGCGCTCGGCCCGGTCGAAGGCAAATCCTATGATTTCGCCGGCTTGACCGCCCTGGCCACGCGCTTGAACCTGTGGTACCAGCAGGCCGGCTATCCGTTCGCACGCGCCTACCTGGCGCAGCAGGACCTGTCCGATGGCGTGCTCAAGATAAAGATCTTCGAAGGCCGCTATGGCCAGGTGGTGGCGCATGGGGAACCGGACTTCGTGCCGGGCGCCCAGGGCTTCCTGGCGGCGCTGCCGAAAGGCGCGCTGATCGAAAACGGCGGGCTGGAACGCGTCACGCTGCTGCTCGACGACCAGCCCGGCATGCGCACCACGCCGCTGGTGCGGCCGGGCCAGGAGATCGGCACCGGCGACCTGCTGGTCGAGGTCCAGCGCGACCACCGCTACAAGGGCGAGGCCGGCCTGGACAACTTCGGCACGCGCGCGACCGGACGCACGCGCGCGCACGTCAGCGCGGACGCCGACAGTCCCTTCATGATGGGCGACCAGGTTTCGTTCCAGGCGCTCTACACCGACCAGCACATGTGGTTCGGCTCGCTGGCCTACAACGCGCCGCTCGGCCACGACGGTTTGCGCGGCAAGGCCAGCTATACCCATTCCTATTACGCGCTGGGCGACAGCTTCGCGGCGCTCGGCGCGAGCGGCACGGCCGACGTGGCCAGCCTAGGCCTGAGTTATCCGCTGGTGCGTTCGCAGATGCGCAACCTGATCGTCTCGGCCAGCGTCGACCACAAGCGCCTGCACGACCGCCAGGCCGCCACCGACAGCGGCAGCGACAAGTCCAGCACGGTGGTGCCGGTGAACCTGTCGTTCGACGTGCGCGACCAGTTCATCTACGCCGGCATCACCTACGGCGCGCTGTCCTGGGTGCGCGGCCAGCTCGATCTCGACGCTGCCTCGCAAGCGATCGACAGCGGCAGCGCGCACAGCGCCGGCAGCTTCTCGAAGATCAACTTCGACCTGGCGCGCATCCAGTCGCTCAGCAAGCAGGTCGACCTGTACGCGCGCGTCTCGGTGCAGTGGGCCGACACCAACCTCGACCCGTCCGAAAAGCTCGGCCTGGGCGGCGTGAACGGCGTGCGCGCCTACCCGAACGGCGAAGGCTACGGCGACAGCGGCTGGCTGGCGCAGGGCGAATTGCGCTACACGATGGGATCGTTGGCGCCGTTCCTGTTCTACGATGCGGGCCGCGTCACGCTGCAGAAGACGCCCTGGATGGACGCCACCAACCACCGCTCGATCGCCGGCGCCGGCCTCGGCGTGCGCTATGGCGGCGAGCACTGGAGCGCGAGCCTGGTGGCGGCCTGGCGTACCCGCGGCGGCGCGCCGCAGTCCGACAGCGCGCGCGGCACGCCGTCGGTCCTGGGCAACGCCACCTACCGCTTCTGAGCCTTGGTCTCATCCGCGTAGGCTGATGCTCGAGAATGCTCAACTGAGCCGGTAATCGACCGGCAGCAGCGGCGGAGGCAGGTCGCGCTCGCCCAGCGCCACGCGCAGATCGATTTCGATCGTGCGGCAGATGGCGGCGAGCGGCAGGTCGTGGTCGGAAGCGCCGAAGGGTTCCTCGATCTCGTCGCCGAGCGCGTCGAGGCCGAAGAAGGTGTAGGCGACGATGGCGGTGACCACCGGCGTCAGGTCGCCGATCGCGCCGACCAGGCCGAACGGCAGCAGGATGCAGTACAAATAGGCGGTGCGGTGCAGCAGCAGCGTGTACGAAAACGGAATCGGCGTGCCGCGGATGCGCTCGCAGGCGGCGGCCACGCCGGTCATCGCCGTGAGCGTCGCATCGATCGACGGGACCAGGTTGGGGTCGATGCGGCGCTCGCGCAGGCAGCGCCCCAGGTCGGCGCCCATTTCCAGCATCAGCGCGTGCGGCAGGTTCGGCAGGGTGCGCACGCGCGCCCATTCTTCCGGGATGAGCCAGGGCGCGACGTCGGCTTCGGGATCGGATTTGCGCAGGTGGTGGCGCAGCGCGTGCGCGTAGGCGGCCGCGCGCCTGAGCATGCGCGCGCGCGGGTCGGCGGCGCTGTCCGGCGCGGCATCGGCGACGAAGGGCGCATCGACGCCGATCAGCCCCAGGCACTGGCGCGCCAGGCTGCGGCTGCGCAGCACCAGTTCGCCCCATTGCTTGCGGCCTTCCCAGTAGCGGTCGTAGGCGGCGTTGTTGCGAAAGCCGAGGAAGATCGCCAGCGGCAGGCCCATCAGCGTGAACGGAATCGCGCTCAGCGACAGCTTGTGGCTGCCCAGGCTGCCGCCGGTCAGGGTCACGCCGATCGCCAGCAGGGTCGTGAACGCCAGGCTCTTCCAGATGTTCGGCAGGATCGAGCCGCGCATGACGAGGAACAGGCGCAGCGGGGAAGGGCGGTCGCGGACGATCATGTGGAAGGTAGAGCGGTCATCGGTACTGGCATTGTGCATCAGCTGGCTGCCCGAGTCGCGTACGCTTGCGCTTTGGCAGGTGGGCTCGTAGGCATTCTGAGCTTGCAAGCTGGAGTGACTGATTTCGATTCCTGATGGCGGCCATGCGCAGGGTGAAAGGTGCGCCACACACATTTGGAACGCGTTATCGTGGGCGCCCTTTATTCAGGAGCACGCCATGAAAACACGCCAGCTCGGCAACCAGGGACTGCAGGTCTCGAGCATCGGACTCGGCTGCATGGGCATGAGCGATTTCTACGCCGGCCGCGACGACGCCGAATCGATCGCGACCATCCAGCGCGCCATCGACCTCGGCGTCACGCTGTTCGACAGCAGCGACATGTACGGCCCGCACACCAATGAGGAACTGCTGGGCCGGGCGATCCGCGGCCGGCGCGAAGGCCTGGCCATCGCCACCAAGTTCGGCGTGATGCGCACGCCCGAGAACCCGCTTGACTACCGCATCAACGGCCGCCCCGAGTACGTGCGCCAGGCCTGCGAGGGCAGCCTGAAGCGCCTCGGCATCGAGACCATCGACCTGTACTACCAGCACCGCGTCGACCCGGACACGCCGATCGAGGACACCGTCGGCGCGATGGCCGACCTGGTCCGCGCAGGCAAGGTGCGCTACATCGGCCTGTCGGAAGCATCGGCGGCCACGATCGAGCGCGCAGTGAAAGTGCACCCGATCACGGCGCTGCAGACCGAATACTCGCTGTGGACGCGCGATCCGGAAGAGGACGCCGACAAGGGCGTGCTGGCCACCTGCCGCCGCCACGGCATCGGCTTCGTGCCTTACAGCCCGCTGGGCCGCGGCTTCCTCACCGGCGAAATCCGCCGTCCCGAAGACTTCGCGCCGGACGACTGGCGCCGCAACAACCCGCGCTTCCAGGGCGAGAATTTCGCGAAGAACCTGGCGCTGGTCGACAAGGTGACGGAACTGGCCAGGGAAGCCGGCTGCACGCCGGGCCAGCTGGCCCTGGCCTGGGTGCTGGCGCAGGGACCGGACGTCGTGCCGATCCCGGGCACCAAGCGGCGCAAGTATTTGGAGGAGAACGTGGAAGCGGTCGACCTCGACCTCGGCCCGGCGCAGCTGACCGAACTGGAAGCGATCTTCCCGCGCGGCGCCGCCTCGGGGACGCGCTATCCGGAAGCGCAGATGGGGGCGGTGAACCGGTAACTCAGTTGTCGTTCTCCGCATTGCGGAGAACGACTCCCGGCGCAGGCCGGGACCCAAGGATCGTTTGCGAATTCGGAGACAGCAATGGGACCCCGGCTTTCGCCGGGGCGACGGTCAAAGGCCGGGCGACGTTCACACGCTGGCTACCTGCCCGGCGGCGACCGCCCGCCATCCCGCCAGCCCATTGATCGCATCTTCCTTCAACTTGGCTTCGATCTCGATCCACGGCGCCTGCGCATACGACGACGGCATGGTCGAGATCAGGTCCGAGTGCTGGCGGTCGTTGAAACCCTCCCGCCCGTTCGAGATGTGCACCAGCTGCTCGGCCGGATCCGGCCAGGTCTCGCGGGCGCGCGCGAGCATCTCGGCCACGCTCGGGTCGTCGTAGCTGTCCAGCTTTTCGCTGACCACGTGGTGGTGCGCGTCGAACACCATCGGCACGCCGCTCCTGACGCAGACGTCGTGGATCTGCGCCGCGCTATAAGAGTACTCGTCGTTCTCCAGGCACAGGCGCAGGCGGATCGGGTCGGGCAGGTCGGCGATGCGCGCGACCAGCTCGTCGCTGCGGTTGGCCTTGCCGCCGTGGATCTCGAGCAGCGCCCACGGCGAGCGCGGCTGCTGCAGCAATTCCATGATGTCGGCGTGCATCCGCAGGATCTTGACGCTGTTGGCCACCACGTCCGGCGAGTCCGAGCTCAGCACCACGAACTGGTCCGGGTGCATCACCAGGCGCAGGCCGAGCTCGCGCGCGCGCGCGCCCGTGCGCGCCAGCGCGGGCGCGAGCGGCTGCATCACTTCGCGCCCGATGTCCTCGTCGAAGAAGGGGAAGATCGACGAGGGCATGCGGTACAGGCGGATGCCGTTGCGCTGGCAGTACTGCAGCGCGCCGTCGAGCGTCTGCAGGTTGTCGCGGTAGATGTCGTCGAGCAGCTTGCGCTGACCGGCGTCGGACTGCTCGAGCAGGCGCTTGCGCGTGACCGTGCGGTAGCGGACATCCTTCGAGGTCGTGATGCAGACCAGGCCGAGATGCGGCTGCCCGGACATGGACGAAGCAAGTGACGAAGCCTGAGACGAAGAAGCTGGCAATGACGATGCGGACATGGCGTGGCGGATAGTTAGCGTCGATCCGATGTTCCGCCGATTCAACCGACCCGTCAAACCAGTGCCGCGATGCAAGCGCGAACGCGGGTCAATGCGGGGACAAGCCGGCGCTGCGGCCCGCACCCGGTCACCTTCTCCTGCGCGCCCCGCCCGCATGGCCTGATGCAGAATGAGGCCGATACGCGCAGCATCGAATCCATGCGGAGGAAAGCGATGAGCAACCAGCAGAAGGACCCGTCGCGCAGCGACACCACGACGCCGCCGACAAGCAAGAGCGGCGCATCGGCAGCTCGAGCGCGCCTCTGATCCCCATGCAGAAATTCCTGATCATCCTCGGCTTGCTGCTGGTGGTCGCCGGCCTGGCCTGGCCCTGGCTGCGGCGCCTGCCGCTGGGCCGCCTGCCGGGCGACATCCACGTGGTGCGCGAAGGGTTCAGCTTCAGCTTCCCGATCGTCACCTGCATTGTCGTCTCGATCGTGGTCTCGCTGCTGCTGTGGCTCTTCCGGCGCTGATGCCGGCGCCGAGGCTGGCGAGCAAGCCGCTCAGCCTCAGACGCGGTGGTGCGCCATCCGGTACAGGCGCATCCCGGCCACGCTGACGGCCGCGCCCAGGCTCAGCCCGGCCAGCATGCCGCTCACCGCGATCGGCGCCAGCAGCGAGGCCAGGATGTAACCCAGGCCGCCGAGCACCAACGCCCAGCCAGTGAAGCGGCGCGCCGCCTGGAGCAGGGCCGGCGCGCAACGCGTCTGCGCGAATACCGCCTTCGGGATGGCGTTGGCGTACACCACGACGATGGCGCCGATCAGCGCGCCGCTCAGCCGCTGGCGCATCTCGCCGCTGAGATACTCGGGCGTCAGCCATGCCAGCACGGCCGAAACGGCGAGGACGAGCGCAGCGCCGAGCAGGCTGCGCAGCAGAGATGCACACTTCATGGCGACTCCTTGTTGGGGTGATGTGGAAGGTCGGTCGAGCCGGCCTCGGGACGCGAGACGTCCAGGCCGAAGGTTCGTGCGAACGCCAGCAGCGCATCTTCCAGCACCGACATGCGCAGGTGATACGTGATCGTACGGCCCTGCTTGTCCGCCTCGATCAATCCCGCCTCCGCCAGCACCGCGAAGTGCGCCGACATCGTGGGCTTGGAGACGTCGAACAGGGCGGCCAGCTCGCCCGCGCCCATCGGTCCCGCTTGCAGGTGCTGGAGCACCGCACGGCGGGTCGGATCGGCCAGGGCTTTGAAAATTTTGCTCATGATTGATTGTTAGCTAAATATCGAACTATTTCAAGCGTGTTCCGTATTCTGTGGCATGGATGCCATCATATTTGTGTTCGAAGCCTTGTAATGCGCTGTTTATACTCCAACTGGAGTATGCTGGACGTATAACCACACCAAAGCATCACAAGGAATTGCTGAAATGAAACTCGTCGAGACCAAAGCCCGCTTGCCGGACACCGAAAAAGTCACCATCAATCTCGGACTGGTGGACCTGGCGCAGATGGACCTGCTGGTCGAAGAGGGCTTTTATACGAACCGCACCGATTTCGTCCGTACCGCCATCCGCAAGCAACTGGAGCGCCATGACGAGGCGATCCGCCAGACCGTGATCCGCAAACGCTTCGTCATGGGACTGCAGCGTTATACCCGGATCGACCTCGAACAAAGCGTCGCCGCCGGCGAACGCCTGGAAATCCACGTACTGGGCCTGGCCACCATCGACGACGACGTCACGCCCGAGCTGGCGCAGGCAGCGATCGCTTCGATCCGCGTGCTCGGCGCCTTCCTCGCGCCAGCTCCGGTCAGGGCTGCCCTGGCCGACCGCATCCAACCATAAGGAATACCACCATGAAGCCCTACGAACAATTCGTCGGCAAGCTGCTGCAGGCCGTGAAATCGAGCCAGGGCCAGGACCCGGCCGCCGCCACCGGCGTCATCCAGCAGGCCCTGCGCAGCGCCGGCCTGCTGCAGCCGTCGGCATCGTCCGCGGGCGCCGCGCCGCGCTCACCGCAAGCGCAGGACGGCGCCGAGCGTTTCGTCGACCTGAACGCCGCGCCGGCCTGGGCGCGCCAGCCCGAAACGCAGACCGAAAACAGGGCAGAAGCGCATGCCGAAGCGGCGCAGGCGGCAGCGTACACCGCGCCGTCGATGCCGGGCTTCGACCCGCAAGTGCTGCGCGACTGGGCCGCGCGCTTCATGCCGGGCGCCTCCATGCAGGCGCCGCATTCGCAGTCGGGCGCGTCCGCGCTGCCGGGCGAGGTCGTGCGCGCCAGCTTCAGCAACGCGGCCGGCGCGCGCGGCTACCGGCTGTACGTGCCGGCGCGCCCGAGCGAGGGACCGCGCGCGCTGGTCGTCATGCTGCACGGTTGTCAGCAGGATCCCGACGATTTCGCCGCCGGCACCCAGATGGATGCGCTGGCCGAAGAATATGGCTGCCTGGTGCTGTATCCCGAACAGTCGCGCAGCGCCAACGGATCGAATTGCTGGAACTGGTTCGAGACACCGCACCAGCAGCGCGACGGGGGCGAACCGTCGATCATCGCCGGCATGACGCGCGAGCTCATGCGCACCCATGGCGTCGACCCGGAGCGCGTTTACGTGGCCGGCTTGTCGGCGGGCGGCGCGATGGCGGCGATCCTGGGCAGCAGCTATCCCGAGCTGTATCGCGCGATCGGCGTGCATTCCGGCCTGCCGGTCGGCAGCGCGCACGACCTGATGTCGGCATTGAACGCCATGCGGCGCGACGCCGCCGGCGGCAAGAAGCGCGCGGGATCCATGGCGGGCACGGTGCCGGCGATCGTCTTCCACGGCGACCAGGACACGACGGTGCACCCGTCCAACGGCCAGGCCGTGCTGCGCCAGTTCGCCGCGGCGTCGCTGCGTGAAAGCGAGGAGCGCGGGCAGGACGGCGCGGGCCGCGCCTACACGCGCACGCGGATGAATGATGCGGCGGGACGCACCCTGGCCGAACACTGGAACGTGCACGGCGCCGGCCATGCCTGGTCCGGCGGCAGTTCGGCGGGCTCGTACACCGATCCGGCCGGTCCCGACGCCTCGCGTGCGATGTTGCGCTTCTTCTTCGATCGGTAACGGCGGCCACGGGGCGCGAGCCCTCTGCTATGCTATCGGCGAAAAATCGACGGAGCATTCACCATGGTGTCACTACAAGAGCAGCTCATGAAGGCGGGCCTGGTCGACAAGAAGAAGGTCAAGGTCGCCAACCAGGAAAAGAGCAAGCAGCAGAAGATCGAGCGCCGCACTGGCGTCCAGAACGTCAACGAGTCGAAGGAAGCCGCGCTCGAAGTCCAGCGCCAGCAGGCCGAGCGCGCCCGCGCCCTGAACGCCGAGCGCGACGCTGCCGCCGCGGCGCGTGCGCTCGAAGCGCAGATCGTCCAGATGGTCCAGCAGAACCGCCAGAACAAAGGCAAGGACGACGTCGCGTACAACTTCACGCTCGGCGCCAAGGTCGAGCGCATCCACGTCTCCAACGCGGTGCGCGACCACCTGGTGGCCGGCCGCCTGGCGATCGTCGCGATGGGGCAGAACTTCGAGCTGGTGCCGCGCGCGATCGCCGACAAGATCGCCGAGCGCGCCGCCGAGCGCGTGGTGCGCCTGAACCGCAACGCCGCCGCCGCGCCGGTCGACGAGGACGATCCGTACAAGGACTTCAAGATTCCGGACGACTTCGACTGGTAAGCGCTGTCCGGCCGGGCGGCGCTCACCGGGCGGCATTTACTGCGCGGCGTGTTCGTCCGCCGAATAGGTGATGCGTGCATTGTCCGGCCGCGATGGGAATCGTCCTGCGCCGAATGGACTTCAAGCCGCGCCGAGCAGCGCGGTTGCGCCGTGCCGCCCCGCACGCGCGCGTACACGGGCGGGCGCCGGCGCGCGAGCGGGCGCGGCGCCTTCCACCTGAAACACCGCCATCAGCTCGCGCAGGCGCGCGGCCTCGAGCTGCAGTTCGCCCGCGGCCGAGGCCGCGTGTCCGACCAGGCCGGCGTTCTGCTGGGTCGCCTGGTCCATCTGCGCGACGTTGCCGGTGACCTGGCTGATGCCGCTGGCCTGTTCGCGGCTGGAAGCGACGATGTCGCCCATGATGGTGGTCACGCGCTCGATGCCGCTGACGATGCCGCCCACCGTCGATCCGGTGCGCTGGGCCAGGACCGCGCCCTGTTCGACACGCCGGGTCGAGTCCTCGATCAGCGCCTTGATTTCCTTGGCCGCCGCGGCCGAGCGCTGGGCCAGGCTGCGCACCTCGCTCGCCACCACTGCGAAGCCGCGTCCCTGCTCGCCGGCGCGCGCCGCCTCCACGGCCGCGTTCAGCGCCAGGATATTGGTCTGGAAGGCGATGCCGTCGATGACGCCGATGATGTCGGTGATGCGCTTGGACGATTCGTCGATCGAACCCATGGTGGCGACCAGTTCCTCGACCATCGCGCCGCCCTGGCGCGCCACGCGCGTGGCATCCTCGGCCAGCTGGTTGGCCTGGTGGGCGTTGTCGGCGTTCTGGGCCACGGCCTGGGTCAACTCTTCCATCGAGGAGGCGGTTTCCTCCAGCGAGGCGGCCTGGCGCTCGGTGCGGCCGGACAGGTCACGCGCCTCGACGGCGATGTCGTCGGCCGCGTGGCCGATCGCCAGCGTGCTCTCGCGCACCTGGCCGACCATCCGCGCCAGGCTGTCGCGCATGCGCAGCATGTTGGCCATCAGGCTGTCCTGGTCGCCGTGGCGCAGCGCGATCGGCGCCTGCAGGTTGCCGGCCGCGATCTCGGCCACGACGGCCGCGGCGTCCGCAGGCTCGCCGCCCAGGCGGCGGAACAGGGCGCGCGCGAACAGCACGCCGGCCGCGATGCTGAAGGCCAGCGTCGCCAGGCTCAGCGCGATCTGCACGTTCTGGCTGTGGTCGGCGCCGGCCAGCATCTCCTGCGCACGCTTGTCGATCGCGTGCTGCTGCAGCTTCAGCAGCGCCTGCACCTTGGCGATCAAGGCTTTGCTGTGCGGGACGAAGCCCTGCTCGAACAGGGCCAGCGACTCAGCGCTGTTGCCATCCATCTTGAGCTGCAAGGCGCGGTCGCGGTCGCGCAGGTACAGCTTGCGGGTCTGGCCAATCTCTTCGTACAGTGCTTTCTCGGCGTCGGTCGACAGGAGTTCGCCGATCCGCTTTTGCAGCGCGCTGCTTTCGGCGGTCGTCGCTTTGGCATCCTCGGCAAAGTAATCGTTCAGGGTCGGATCGGACGAGCGCACGATCGCGGTGGTGCGCCTGACCCCGACCGAAATATTCACCAGCCAGTTGGAAATCAGCCTTTCCTTGATCAGCGGCTGGGTGGTCAGGTCGTGGGTATCCTGGGCGAGCGTGCGCAGGCGCAGGATGGCAAGGCCGGTCGAGAGAAAGGAAAGGGCGATGACAATCGCGAAGGCCAGGCGCAGCTGGTTGCGCACGCTGGTGGGGGCGGTTCGAAACACGGTCACTCCTGAAAAGGATCCGGGCGCTGTTCCGGTACACATGCACCGCTTACGCCCTCAATAGAAATTAAAATTACAACAGTTGTTGCTTTAAGGAAAAATCGAAGATTATCATGATTTGTTGAAACGCGTTGTTCCTTAGATGATTTTTGGCAGCGCAACGCGTCATGGACGCCGAATTTGCGGAATTTTGTGGTGAAGGCACGACTGCGCTATCCAAACTGCCAGCGCGAATTCAATCAAACGCTTGTCCATGCGATGAACCGATATAATGGATTCATTACGGTTCACCGACGGTTCAGGCGATATCATGATCAAACAAAACGTTGTCGAAAAAATCCCCGAAGACGATGGCTTCGACCAGCCCAGCTACCGCAGCGGGGCGGCGGCGCGCCTGGCCGGGCTGTCGGCGGAAACCCTGCGCGTCTGGGAGCGCCGCTACGACCTGTCGGATACCCGGCGTTCGGCCCACGGCCAGCGCCTGTATTCCGCGCAACAGGTGCAGCGTCTGAGCCTGCTCAAGCAGCTGGTCGACCAGGGCCACCCGATCGGCCAGCTGGCGCGCCTGTCGTTCGAGCGCCTGCGCGAGCTGGCCGGCAGCGTCGACAGCGGCCAGGATGCGGAGGGCATGCCGGTGCGTCCGATCGGCGTGGTGGTGATCGGCGTCAGCCTGGCGCGGCGCATCGCCGCCAGCGGCCTCGAGGTCTGCCCGCTCGAGGTCCAGGCCAGCTGTGCGCGCCTGGAGCAGGCCGGCGAGCTGCCGGCGCTGGCGGGCACCGAAGTCTTGCTGGTCGAACTGTCGGAACTGGATGAAAGCGCGGTGCCGCGCATCGTGGCGGCGCGCGCGGCGGTGCATGCGGCAGCGGTGGTGGTGCTATACCGGTTCGCGCCGAGCGCCACTATCCGCGCGCTGCGCGCCCAGGGCTGGCTGGTGGCGCGCGTGCCGGCCGAAATGGGCGAGCTGGCGCCGCTGTGCCGCTCGGCGCTGGCCGGGCAGCGACTGCCCACCTCGCGCCCGGCGGCCAATAGCGTCCCCAAGCCGGCCCCGCGCCGCTTCGACGAGGAAGCGCTGGCCAACATCAGCGCGGCCGGCAACAATCTCACCTGCGAATGCCCGCGCCACCTGTCGGACCTGCTGCTGATGGTCGGCAGTTTCGAAACCTACAGCGCCCAATGCGCCTCACGCAATCCGGAAGACGCGCGCCTGCACCATGCGCTGGAACTGGCCGCCGGGCGCGCGCGCGTGATCCTGGAATCGGCGATGGAGCAGCTGGCGCGCTTCGACAACCTCCCGCTGCCGTCCAATCTGAGGTAAGCCGGGCGCGTTGCGCGGCCATGAAAAACGCCACCCGCGGGTGGCGTTTTTTGATGGCCTGATCGATTTCAGGCGCGATCAGCTCTGCTTGTGCAGCTGGGCGCGCAACTGCTCGCGCAATTCCTGCGCGCTCGAGTGCGTATAGTCCTTGTTGACTTCGAGCTTGATCAGCGGCTTGATCTGCGGATCGAGCAGGGACCGCAGTTCGCCCAGGAAGTGCGGCGACGCCGAGATGACCAGTTGCTGGTAGCGGCCGTCGCGGTGCGCGTCGAGCAGGTATTTGGCGATGTCGCGCGCGAACTTTTCGGCTTCGTGCTGCTCGGGCGTCTGCGCCGGCTGGTACTGCTTGTTGGGCGCGCCGGCCTTGGCATTGTGGGCGAAGCCGGCTCCCTCGTTGCCGCCGATGTTGTGGCTGGTATTGGTGGCCGAGGTCGGCCCGAACTCGTCGGTATTGATGTCGATGTCGCGCAGGCGCGCGGCGTCGTTGATCATGTCTTGGATTTCTTCCAGCGGCGCGGACGGATCCGACTCCGAGAAGAAGCGCGCGCGGCCCGCATTGGCCGAGATGATCCAGGTTGTTTGCATGCTACCCCCTGTCTGAAGATGAATGGTGGAGGTCATCCGGACCACGACGGCGTCATGCGGCCACGGACCGGCGACCGGGGACCGGCATGCGCATCCCGCATGCATGCCGGCCTGGCTGTGATCCAGTATAGCCCGTGTAACCGATCCCCGGCGCACTGGCGCCGGCGGTCGTGCGCGACCCGATTCGCCGCGGAAACAATCAGGCGGATCAGGTGGTGCGGCGGCGCCCGGCCAGGTCGCGCACGGCGCATGCCAGCCGGTCGATTTCTTCATACGTGTTGTAGAAGGCGAGCGAAGGCCGCACGGTCGCCTCCACGCCGAAGCGGCGCAGGATCGGCTGGGCGCAATGGTGGCCGGTGCGCACCGCGATGCCTTGCCGGTTGAGCGCGTCGCCGACTTCGAAGGTCTCGTAGCCGGCCAGTATGAAGGACATCACGCTGGCCTTGTCCTGCGCCGTGCCGATCAGGCGCACGCCGCGGATCGCGCCCAGTGCGCGCATGCCGTAGTCGAGCAGCGCGTGTTCGTAGCGGGCGACGTTGTCGATGCCGATGCGGCCGATGTAGTCGAGCGCGGCGCCCAGGCCGACCGCGTCGGCGATGTTGCCGGTGCCGGCCTCGAACTTGTTCGGGATGCCCTGGAACTCGGTGTGTTCGAAGGTGACGTCAGCGATCATGTTGCCGCCGCCCTGCCACGGCGGCATGTCTTCCAGCACCTCGCGCTTGCCCCACAGGACGCCGATGCCGGTCGGCGCGAACACTTTATGGCCCGAGAAGACCAGGAAGTCGGTATCCAGCGCCTGTACGTCGACGCGCATGTGCGACACCGACTGCGCCGCGTCGACCAGCACGCGCGCGCCCGCGCGCCGCGCCATCGCCGCCACCTGCGCGACCGGCGCCACGGTGCCGAGCGCGTTCGAGACCTGGGTCACGGCCACCAGCTTCGTGCGCGCGTTCAGCAGCTTGCCGAATTCGTCCAGGCGCAGCTGGCCGCTGTCGTCGACCGGGATCACGCGCAGGCGCGCGCCCTTCGCCGCGGCCAGCTGCTGCCACGGCACGATGTTGGCGTGGTGCTCGAGGTGCGAGACGACGATCTCGTCGTCCTTGCCGATGTGCTGCATGCCCCAGCTCTTGGCGACCAGGTTGATCGCTTCGGTGGCGCCGCGCACGAACACGACTTCCTCGACCTCGGGCGCGTTGATGAAGCGGCGCACGGTCTCGCGCGCGCCTTCGTAGGCGTCGGTGGCGCGTCCGGCCAGCGCGTGCGCGGCGCGATGGATGTTCGAGTTCTCGTGGGCGTAGAAATGCGCCAAGCGATCGATCACGGCCTGCGGCTTGTGGGTGGTGGCGGCATTGTCGAACCAGGCCAGCGGATGACCGTTGATGCGCTCCTGCAGCGTCGGGAAATCGCGCCGCACGGCGTGCACGTCGAAGGCGGGATGGGCAGCGTCGTTTGCCAGCGGCGCCTGGCCGACCGCGTCGACGAAATAGAACCGGGGCGTGCCCGATGCGGCCGGCGGCTGGGCGCGCGCGTGGTCGAGGAAAGAGTAGGGCTCGCGCGCGGGCGCGGGCGCGTGCGCGGGCGATGCCGGCGCTGCAGCCGGCAGGGCGCCGAACATCGCGCTGGCCATCTGCGCCAGCCAGGCCGGGTCGAGTGGAGATACCGGCAGCGCGGCCGGCAATGTATCGGGGGAGGACGGGGCGCTCACGACATCCCCTCTCATTTATAGGTGTCCGGATAGTCGTGGTACTTGCCGATCTCGACCTCGTCGAGTACCGCCAGCGCATCGGTGGCCAGCACCGCGCACGAACAGTACAGCGAGATCAGGTAGGACGAGATCGCGTGGTGATTGATGCCCATGAAGCGCACCGACAGGCCCGGGCTCTGCTCGCCCGGCAGGCCAGGCTGGAACAGGCCGACCACGCCCTGGCGCCGTTCTCCTACGCGCAGCAGCAGGATCTTGCTCTTGCCGTCGGCGAGCGGCACCTTGTTCGACGGGATCAGCGGAATGCCGCGCCAGGTGATGAACTGCGAGCCGAACAGGCTGACGGTCGGCGGCGGCGTGCCGCGCCGGGTCGCCTCGCGGCCGAACGCGGCGATCGCCAGCGGGTGCGTCAGGAAAAAGGCCGGTTCCTTCCATACCTTGGTGAGCAGCTCGTCCATGTCGTCCGGCGTCGGCGCGCCGGTCAGCGGGAACACGCGCTGGCTGTCGTCGACCTGGGACAGCAGGCCGTAGTCGGGATTGTTGATCAGCTCGCTTTCCTGGTTTTCCTTGATCGTCTCGATCGTCAGGCGCAGCTGTTCCTTGACCTGGTCGTGCGGGCTGCTATACAGGTCGGACACGCGGGTATGCACGTCGAGGATCGTCGAGACCGCATTGAGCACATACTCGCGCGGCTGGGGATCGTAGTCGACGTAGGTGCGCGGCAGCTGGTTCTCGACCTGGCGCGCGCTGCAGGCAACGCGGATCGCTTCCGGGTTGCGCACCTTGTTGAGCCGGTAGACGCCGGCCTCGACCGGCATCCATTGCAGCAGATGGGTCAGCCAGCGCGGGCTGATGGTCTCGAGTTGCGGCGCCGACTTGGTGGAATTGGCCAACTGCCTTGCTGCATGATCGCCCAGGGTTGTGATCTCTTCGACGGGTGCCAGCATCGTGCCTCCATGGATGGGAAAGAATGGACAGTGGGAATGCTTTCTATTGAGAAAGCGCAGGCCCAGTGTCGGGGAATGTTCTGTCCCGATCAACGGCTAGTCGCGGTCGATTTGATCTGCTGCAAACGTGCTCGAGGTTTGTATCCAGGGCGCGTCACTCCTGCGTCCAGGGCAGGCCGTGCCGGCGCCAGCCGTTGCGATGGCCGCGCTGTCCGCGCTCGTCCGGATCGCCTTCGAAGCCTTCGAGCACGCTGAAGGCCAGCGCGAAGCCGGCCTTGGCTGCAGCCTCTGCCGCCAGCATCGAACGCTTGCGGCTGCGACACAGCAGCAGCACTGGCCGCGTCTTGCTTTTCAGTCTGGCCTCGAGTTCGCGCACGAAACGCGGATTGCGCATCAAGCTGGTGCCGCTGGCCCAGGGCACGTGGACACTGCCTGGCACCTGGCCGACGAATACCCGCTCCTCGATACTGCGCACGTCGACCAGCACGGCGTCGCCGCCCGAGGCCAGCGCCCAGGCATCGGGCGGGCTGACGCTGCCGGCGAAGGGCAGGTGGGCGGCCAGCGCATCGGCGCGGGCGCGTTCGAGGATGGCGGGGAGGGCGAGTTCCAGCGATTCGGACGGCATGATGTTCTCCGGCGCGCGATAGGTCACTCAACTATAGGCGCCGCCCCGGCGGCTTTGAACGAATTTAAAGGCACATGCGTATGCAAAAAAATGTCTGAGGCCGCGCGCGGAAATATGGCCGTTACATGCGCTGAGTAGAATCGGTCGGGCTGCTGTTCGATGAGGTCCACCCGATTTTTTGTGCGAGGTCGCGATGAAGACAGTCATGTTGGGATTGGGGATGTTGCTGGGCGCCTGCATGGCGCGCGCGCAAGCGCCGGTGCCGCAGGAAGATTTCCTGGCGGCGCGCGACCGCATCGAGTGGCAGGCCGGGGCACTGTATGACGGCCGCTTCGAGGATGGGGCGGCGTTCCAGATCGAACTGGCGTATCCGCTGCCGGCGGGCGTGACGCAGCGCGACGCCGATTTTTTTCAGTCCGTGTGGGATCCACACCATTACGAGGGACAGCCCTCCAGCCTGTCTGCAGGCAAGGACACCGAGGCCGGCGCGCCGCTGCGCCTGAAAGTGCTCGGCGAGCGGGATCCGGCGCAGGGCGCGGTCTACGCGGTCACGCTGGCGGCCGACCGCGCCAGCGGCCGCGGCACCTTGACGGCACCTAGCGGCAGGCAGCGCGCGTTCACCCTGCGCCGAAGCGTGGCCTACGATGGCATCGTGGTGAAGCGCGCGGCGCCGCCCGACCTGGCCGACAATGACTTTTATCGCGAGCACGGTTTCGTGTTCGCGGCTTTGTTCCCGGTGCTGGGCGAGGCGCAGGCGGATGCCTGGATCCGCGAACGCGCCGGCAAGTGCCGTGACATAGGCGAATGCGCGAACCAGGTCCATATCCGCTGGCGCTCGCCGGCGCTGGTGTCGCTGCAGGCGACCGACTGGGGCAATTCCGGCGGCGCCCATGGAGAACAGTATTCCGAAACGCGCCAATACCGCATCCAGGGCGCGACCATGACGCCGCTCGGGCTGGATGCCTTCGTCGACATGCGCACCGCTTGCCGCACGGCGCTGTCTGACGCCATCGTTGCCGCGCTCAAGGCAAAGGGCATGAGCGGTGCCGACGAGGCAGGCCTGGATGCGCGCCGCGCAGTCAAGTTTACGCCGACGCCGAACGGCATCGCCTTTCACTACGATCCCTACGAGGCCGGCCCGTATGCGCAGGGCGAGCCGACGGTATTCGTGACGCGTGCACAGATGAGCGGGTGCGTCAGATATTTGCCGGTGGATTGACGGCGCGGTCGAACTGCCGGTGACGGGCGTTCATTGCGGTCGCATTCTCAAGATTAAAATTTGGTAATCTTGCGTGAGCGAAGAATTTTGATGCTACCGAAGCGAATATTCTTGGTACGTATTTACCATGCTTTGCCGTTTCGGGAGCGTACGGTGACGAGGCCGGCTAAAGAACTCAGTTACACTGGCCCGGAGACTTTTGATTGCGACACAATTCGAAGAGGAGATAAAACGCATGAGGCACATTACTCTTCGTCAGATCAAGATCTTCGAAAGCGTGGCACGCAATCTCAGTTTTTCGCGCGCGGCTGAAGACCTGCATCTGACTCAGCCCGCCGTATCGATGCAGATCAAGCAGATGGAAGGGTTGGCAGGTCTGCGTCTGTTCCAGCACGAGGGCAAGCGGATCTTGCTGACGGAAGGCGGCAACCTCGTGCTGCGCCACTGCCAGACGATATTGGCCAACATCAACGCTGCCGAGCAATCGCTGGCCAACCTGCTGACCGGCGGCGTCCATCGTTTGCGCGTCGGCCTCGTGACGTCGGGCAGCCGCTTGTTCCCGCACTTGCTCAACGCCTTCTTGCATGACAAGAATGGTGTCGAACTCGACATGCAAGTCAGCTCGCGCCAGCATGTTCTCGAGATGCTGCGCGACGAGCGAATCGACCTCGCCTTGCTGGTGCATGCACCCGGCATGGCGCATACGGTGGCGCAGCCGTTCGCCGATCACCGCTTCATGCTGGTGGCGGCGCCCGCGCATCCCTTGGCCGACGCGCGCGCGATCCCGCTGGCGCGCATCAGCGCCGAAAACGTGTTCGTGCGCGAGCATGGTACCGAGGCGCGCATGGTTGCCGACGATACCTTCGCCGGCCAGAGCGCGCCGCCGCGCCTGATGGCGCTCGGGTGCGGCGAAGCCATCAAGCAGTCGGTGATGGCTGGACTGGGCGTCGGCCTGATGTCGATGCATGAAGCGGCACCAGAAGTGCGCGCCGGACAGCTGCGCTTCCTCGACGTGCAGGGTTTTCCGCTCCAGCGCCACTGGCAGATCGCGCATCGCAGCGATTGCGCCTTGCCCCCGGTGGCGCGCGATTTCCGTCAGTTCCTGCTGAGCGAGGGCGCGGCGCGCTTGCGTGCGCTGGACGGCAACTGAATCCGGCTTCATGCGGCGAAGGCTTGCCAGATCAGGACTGCGTTCAGGACCACGATGACGGCGGTCGCCAGCGCCGCCAGCGCGGTCAGCTTGCGGCGGGCGGCGAAGCATCCCATCACCGATAGCCGCGACGACAGCACCACCAGGGCCACCAGCGGCACCGGCAGCATGATGCTCAGGACGACCTGGCTGTCGACGATGGCGCGCATCGGATCGGCGCATGCGCACACCAGGATGGCGGGCAGGGCGGTGATCAGGCGGCGCGCCAGCACCGGTATGCGCACGCCGACGAAACCCTGCATGATGTTTTGCCCGGCCAGCGTACCGACCACCGAGCTGGAGATGCCGGACGCCAGCAGCGACACCAGGAACAGCGCGGCCGCGCCGGCGCCGAGTGCGGGTGTCAGGGCACGGTAGGCCGTTTCGATGTCGGCGATGCCGGGGGCGCGCTGGCCGAACGCCACTGCCGCCATCGCGACCATCGCCATGTTCACCAGTCCTGCCAGGCCGAGCGCGCACACGACCTCGCGGTTGGAAAAGCGGATCAGGTGGCGCCGCTGCGTATCGTCGATGCCGTGCGCGCGGCCCTGCGTCAATCCCGAGTGCAGGTAGATCGAGTGCGGCATGATGGTCGCGCCGACGATCCCGACCGCCAGCATCAGCGCGTGCCGGTCCTGCAGGCTGGGCACCACGCTGTGAACCAGCGCCGCATGCCAGTCGGGCGGTGCGATCGCCAGTTCCGCCAGGTAGCCCAGGCCGACCAGCGCAACCAGGACGGCGATCGCGATCTCGAGCGGACGATGGCCGCGTCGGTCGAGCGCGAGGATGGCGAAGGTGGCGACGCCGGTCAGCGCCAGGCCCCACATCAGCGGCACATGCAGCAGCAACGACACGCCCAGTGCGCCGCCCGTGAATTCGGCCAGGTCGGTGGCCATGGCGGCGATCTCCGACCCGATCCACATCGCGATCACCACCGGCCGCGAAAACTCGGCGCGGCACAGTTCCGCCAGGCTGCGCCCGGTCACGATGCCCAGCTTGGCCGACATGGCCTGGAACAGCATCGCCACCAGGCTGGCCAGCAGTACGACCCACAGCAGTTGGTAGCCGTAGGTCGAACCGGCCTCGAGATTGGTCGCGACGTTGCCGGGATCCATGTACGCCACCGATGCGACCACGGCGGGGCCAGCCATGGCCAGCAGCGAGTGCGGCTTGCGTGCCGGGCGGCCGAGATGCCCATCGACGAGGACCGCGCCGCCGGAGGACGCATAAGGGGCTGAACGGAGAAAAGCGGGCATGGGATTTTTCCTGGAGTCGCTGGGGCATCGATCGCGGGTCGGGTTCAGGCGATGACGTCGCGCCTGTCCTTGAGCTTGTGGATGACGTCGAGTGTGGCGTCGTCGCAGCGCAGGTGCTCGCGTACCAGCTGGCGCGGCGTGTTGGCCAGCCACTGCGACAGCGTCACTTCCGAGAAATGGTCGGACTTGAACAGTTCCAGGAAGACCAGGTCGGTGCTGCCGGTATTCTTGATGTAATGCCCAAGATTCTTTTCGACGTAGCCGATGTCGCCGGGATTGAAATTGACGGTCTGCGCGGCCGGGCCGGTATCGAACACCGTCATCACGCCGCTGCCCTGGATGTAGTACTGCCATTCGTCGGCGTCGGGGTGCCAGTGCATCTCGCGCAGGCCGCCCGGACGCAGCGTGACCATCGCCGCGGCCACCGTTTTCGAGACCGGGAAGTTGCTGCTGTCGACGATGCGCACTTCGCCGCCGGGCTGGCGCAGCGTCGGCGCCATCGCGCCCATGCGGAAGATGAACGGGTGGTCCGGCCGTCCGGCCGACGACGCCGCGTAAGTTTGGTCGGCGCGCAGCGGGCCGGCCGGCGCACCCTGGTAGATCCACAACTGGTCGAGCGGGATGTTCTTGAACTTATCGGCCGGCAGGCCGAAGTTCTGGGCCAGGATCTCGGGCGGCGTGTGGGCCAGCCAGTCGGAGACCATCAGCGTGTTGAATTCGCCGGCGGCGCCGTTGTCGAAGGCCAGCACGAATTCGCCGCCGTCGTTGCCCAGGCCTTGCAGCGAGTGCGGCAAGCCGGGCGGGAAGTACCAGATGTCGCCGGCACGCACGTCCGAGACTTCGGCGCGGCCCTTGGTGTCGAGGGTGGTGATGCGCACCTCGCCGCTGACCATGATGGCCCACTCGGCTTGCTGGTGCCAGTGCAGCTCGCGCACGCCGCCCGGCCCGAGGCGCATGTTGACGCCGGCGATATCCTTCGAGATCGGAAAGGCTTTGGTCGTGACTTCACGCGCCCAGCCGCCGTCCTGGATGCGCTTATGGGCCAGGTTGAACGAAGCCCAGGGAATCGCCATGCCGCCGATATCGGTCGGCGGTGGGTTATTGAAGGCCGGCAGCTGGTCGCGCAGCGCCGGATTTTGCGGTCCGGGCTCAGACAGTGCCTTGGCCGAGGTATTGATGGCGCCTTCGGGCGGATGATCCGGGTTGCCGAAGCGGGTCTGAGCGGCGGCCGAGGCGCCGATGGCGGCGGCGCCCGCGGCGACACCGGCGAGCACGCTGCGACGTTTCAGGTCTGTCATGTTTTTTTCTCCTGATGATGGAACGATCCAATCGATCGATGGAGAAATAGTAGAGCCGGGCAGGACCCTTGAACATTCAGAACTTCTTTGCTGCAAGCATAAGAAGCTTTGATGGAAGAGCAAGCGGATTCCAGGGCGGCTTGTAGTAAGCGCCGCTGGCCGTTGGCGGTCGTCCAAAACAAAAACGCCACCCGAAGGTGGCGTTTTTGTTGAAGCATTGCTGCTGAATTCTTGGTGGCCCGGGGCGGAATCGAACCACCGACACAAGGATTTTCAATCCTCTGCTCTACCAACTGAGCTACCAGGCCAAGGCGGCGAATTATAGCACGGCGTTACGCAAAATCCATAATGCCGTGCCGATGCGCTTCCTCAGCGGCGGGGATTACCAGCCGATGTCCTTCATGACCGGCAGGGTCAGGTCGTACGGCGGCGTGAGGGTCGTGGTCAGGTCCGGGTTGATGTTCGGTTCCATCAGCAGGTTCGGCGAAGCCGAGACGTCCCAGTGCGAGACCGACGAACCCGGCGCCAGCGTGCTCGGGGTGTACAGCAGCGGACGGCCCTTGATGTCGGCGCCGGCGGTGCGTACCGGGTCGACCGCCAGCGAGGCCGTCACGGCACCCGGTTTGCTGCGGCTGCCGTACGGGATTGCGGCGGTGACCGCGGCGCGCAGCGCGTCGCCGTCGGCCTGGCTGATGCCCACGGCCGGGATGGTGACGGTGCCGTCGGTGCCGCCCGGTGGCTGGATGCCGGTGGTGTTATTCGCCAGCAGCACGGCGACCGCGCCGGCGTTCTGCGCGTTCTTGACCTTCAGGCTGAAGTTACAGGCGCCGCGGCTGATGATCGCCACCTTGCCTTTGACAGCCGCGCTGTTGGCGGCATTGAACGGGTCGCAGCCCGGGCCGAGTTCGCCGGTTTGCGGTGCGACGATCGCCAGCGTACCGAGCACGCCGCTGCTCGGCGGCAGCGGACCGAAGCTGGCGGTGGCGAAGTCGACGTTGCGGTTGCCGCCCGGGGCCGGCGATGCCGTCTGCACGATCGGGATGTGCTTCAGCATGGTTGCGCCAGAGACGGCGTTGGCGCCGGTCCAGGCCAGCTGCAGATTGTTGACCGCCGAAGCCTTGCGTTCTGCCGAGGTCATGTTCAGCCAGCTCTTGTTCGCGGTATTGTCGAACATGAACTGTTCCCACACGCTCGGCAGGCCGCCAGTGGCGACGTAGTTGGTGCCGGCCGCATTGATGCGGTAACCGTTCGAGGTGTTCACGCTCACGACCGAGAAACCGAGGCCGTGGCCCAGTTCGTGCAGCAGGGTCTCGACGAAGTTGATGTCGCTGCCGGCCTTGCCGTCCAGGCCCAGGTAGAAGTGGCTGCCGTCCAGGCAACCCGGGTTGCCGAGGTTGGCGTTGAATTGGGTCTTGATGTCGACGTTGCCGTAGCCGGTGCCGTCGTCCGGCTGGTCAGCGGACAGGTTGGTATGGGCCAGCTTGTTGGCCAGCGCCTGCGGATACCAGGTACCCGGCTTACCGCCCGGGAAGTCGTGCCAGATGTTCCATGCGCCGGCGCTGCCCAGGGTTGCAGAGGTCGAGGTGCAGGTCAGGGCTTCCCAGCCGGCGCTGACGTTGATGGTGACGTCGCTCTGCAGGTTTTGTTCCCAGATGCCGGCGACGTATTTGTAGACGTTCCAGCGCTGCTGGCCGAGCGTGGTGCCCGTGTTGCCGCCGACCGGTGCGACCGGGGTCGGATCGTTGAAACCCTGGCCGGCCGGGTCGCGGCTGGTGATGTTGATGGTGGCGGCTTGCGCGCCCAGGCAGGTCAGGGCGCAGGCAGCGGCGATCAGCGAACGGGCCGCTTGGCGCGATACGAATTGGGTACGCATGAATTACTCCGTGACGGGGTGGGTGGCGGCGGCGGCGTTGGCCTTGGCTTCGGCTTCGGTGGCGCCGTGTGCGATGACGATCTTGCCGTCCGGCGTACGTACTGCGACCTGGGCCGAAGCGCTGAGCATCTCGTCGGTCAGGCGGGCGCCGCGGGCGCCGTTGGCGTGGAACTTCTGCTGCGCCTGGGGCGTCGCCACGCGCATCATCGACTTGGCTTTCAGTGCACGCATGTTGGCCTGTTCTTCGGCGGTCGAGGCGCGCAGTTTGCCGGTGGTGGCGTCACGGGTCACGGTGACCGCGTCGGCGGTTTGCATGGCGGCCTGGTCGGTCTGTTCGGTTTGCTGGGCGGCGGCCGGCAGCGCGGCGGCGCACAGCGCCAGGCCGGCGCAGGCGGCGAGCGAGCGCGCGAGGGATTGGGTACGGGTCATGAAGGTCTCCTGAATTCGATGAAGATCAGCCTTGCTTGCGGCGGCGGATGGCGCCCAGGCCGAGCAGGCCGCCGGCGATCAGCGCGATGCTGGCCGGTTCCGGCACGTTGACGCTCAGGCTGTCGAGGCCGATATAGTTGGCGCTGTTGGCGGCACCGACGTATTCGATCGCGAAACGTGCGCGGCCGCCGGCGCCCAGGCCGTTGATGGTATAGGTGTATTCGGTCCAGCCATCTTTGCCGACGATGACCGGGGCACTCATGATGAAGTCATTGGTCAGTTCGCTGCCGGTGCTGTAGCCGAAAGCCACTTGGTCGGTGTAGCCCAGGTCGGGGGCGGAAAGCAGCCAGAACGACACCTTCACGTCGTTGACGGCATAGAATTCGGGGGTGATCAGGTAGCTGGCGAGGGTGCCGCCAGCTGCTGCATTGTTGAAGTTAGCTGCGGCGTAAGAGTTGGCAGCGCCGGATTGCGCACTGAATTGGTTCTGGTCGCCCTGATACCAGCCTGGGGTAATGCCGGTGGGATCGCTGGCATTGTTAAAGACCCAGCCTTTGGCAGCCAGACCCGGGACGTTATCGAAGCCTTCCTGCACTGCGACGCCTGCTTGTGCCGACATTGCCACGCCCGCCAGGGCCATCGCTGCTAACGCTTTTTTCATCATTTGTAGTGCGCCTCTTCAGGGTTTGAAAAGCGGACCGTCGATTGTCGCGGTCCGGCATGGCTCGACGCTGCGGACTTGTAGCCCGGCATCCGGCCAACATCAAACCCTATTGCATATAACGTGCCACCTTCGTAAATATTTGATTTCCATCAGAAAACTGTACATTTCGTAGGAAATGTTACAAAGTTGTAAGAATTTCCGACAGTAAGCTATTTTTGGTGCATGTTTTGCCCATTATTCAAGCGAAATAATACAATTTTATACATTTGATGCGCCGCAATAACAAGTCGAATGTAACCATAAGTCGTTATTGTAGATACAATTATGGCGCGGTTTTCCCTGTGCAAGATGGACCGTAAAGCGCGAATCCATCGCTCCATGCCAGTGGAAAACTTATCGACAGTAAAAACGGAAACGCCCCGAGATGGGGCGTATAAAGGCGTACGACGGGAGGAGAGAACGGGAGGTCAGCTGCGCCCCGGATGGCGCGCGGCATGCTGGCGGTCGAGTGCGAGGCGAGTGTCCTTGCGCGCCTTGGCTTCTTCGAAGCGGCGATGCTCGTTTGGTGTGGACGGCTGGATCGGCGGCACCGCCACCGGCTTCTTGTCCTCGCCCACCGCCACCATCGTGAAGAAGCAGCTGTTCACATGGCGGACGATCTTGCTGCGGATGTCTTCGGCGACGACCTTGATACCGATCTCCATCGAGGTCCGTCCCGTGTAGTTGACGGCGGCCAGGAAGGTGACCAGCTCGCCGACGTGGATCGCCTGGCGGAACACGACCTGGTCGACGCTCATCGTCACCACGTAATGGCCGGCGTAGCGGCTGGCGCAGGCGTAGGCGACCTGGTCGAGCAGTTTGAGGATGTGGCCGCCGTGGACATTGCCGGAAAAGTTGGCGGTATCGGGCGTCATCAGCACGGTCATGCTGAGCTGGTGGTTGGGCAAATCCATGAAGACCTCCTTGTTTTCTCTAACGTGTGCCGACCATGCCGCGTACCGAAGCGTTCAGCTTGGCCGGGTCATAGCCGACGCCATCCTTGAACACGATCTCGACGTTCTCGACGTCGTTGATGCGGCGGCTCGGGTCGCCGTTCACGACGACCAGGTCGGCGTGCTTGCCCGCTTCCACGGTACCGATTGTATCGAGGCGGCCGAGATAGCGTGCGCCGTTGGCGGTGCCGATGTGGATGGCTTCCAACGGTGTGAAGCCGGCTTCGACCAGCAGTTCCAGTTCGCGCTGATCGCCGAAACCCGGCAGCACGCCGCCGTTGCCGGTCGGGTCGGGACCGGCCAGCAGCAGGCCGCCGGCTTTCACGAAGGCCATCTCGAACGCCATCTCCTTTTTGAGCGAGGCTTCCAGCTGGGCCGCGCGTGCCGGCGAGCTGGCGGCAGCGGCGCGTGCCGCCAGGTGGCTGCGCAGCGACTCGGCCGACATCATCGCCTGCTGTTTGCGCGACAGCACCGGGCGCGTCGCCACGAACGATTCGAACACCGGCAGCGTCGACGTGATCGCCACCTTGCGCTCGACCAGCTCATGGATCAGCGACTGCACCTGCGGGCTGTCGATGGTCAGTTTGTCCCACGACGCCGCGATCTGCGAACCCGACGGGCAGACGTCCTTCTTGCGCTCGGTGACGAATTCGGAATCGGTGAAGATCGGGCCGTGTTCGAGGTTGTCGATGCCCAGGCGCGCGGCGGTGCGGTAGTCGACCGAGCACAGGTGGCCGGTCAGCTTGGCGCCGTGCTTGTGCGCTTCCGTGATGGCGGCGCCGAGCACGTCGGCCGGGATGTTCATATAGGCCTTGAACGAGGTCGCGCCTTCGTGCGACCAGAAATCGACCGTGCGCCGCACCTCGGCCGCCTCGTCGATCGCCGTCATCTGCGGGAAGGCGCTGCCCTTGCCCTCGAGGTAGGGGCCGGTGACGTCGATGTGCGGGCCGGGAATGACGCCGTCGTCGATCTTGCGGCGGATGTTCAGGTCGGTGTAGGGTTCGACGCTGCCGGTGGTGCGCATCGTCGTCACGCCGGCGGCCAGGTACATGCGCGGCGCCGAGAACGCGATCTCGGTCACGAAAAAGCCCGGCGGCGGCAGCTTGTCGTCGTCGTCGAGGTTGAGCGACGCGGTGTACATCAGGTGATTGTGCATGCCGACCAGGCCGGGCATCACGGTGCGTCCCGGCAGGCTCAACACGCGCGCGCCCGCGGGCACGGGCTGGCTGGCGTCCAGGACCGCTTCGATACGCCCGCCGCGCAGCACCACGGTGCGGTTTTCCTGGGCCGGCGCGCCGGTGCCGTCGATCACGCGCACGCCGCTCAAGGCCACCAGCGGCTGGTCGACGGTGACGAACTTGCGCACTTCGGCCGATGGCAGGGGCGCTTGCGCGGGCGTGGGCGCCTGCGCGCGCGCGAGGGCAGCCGCGCTCAGTGCAGCCGTAAGAAGGGTCAGGGTGAGTTGTCGCCGCATTGTGATGGGTTTTCTAATGTCGATTCGGCATGCTGACATGGATGAGTCCACAAGGCAAATCTGCTAGCATCCACGCCATGTCCATCCTGCTCGTCCCCGGCTTCATGGCCGATGAAACCTTGTGGAACGACCTGCTGCCGCGGCTTGCGCCGTTCGGCCCGGTCGTGCATGCCGACCTGCGCCACGACGCCACCATCGAAGCGATGGCGCGGCGCGCGCTCGATGCCGCTCCCGACAAATTCCTGCTGGTCGGCTTTTCGATGGGCGGCTACGTCGCGCGCGCGATCGCCCGCCTGGCGCCCGAACGCGTGCGTGCGCTGGTGCTGATCGCCACCTCGACCCGGCCCGACACGCCGTCGCTGCAAAAGAAGAAAGGCGCAATCGGCCGCGCCGATGCGTCGATTGCCTTCAGCGGCTTGAGCCGCATCGCGGTGGCCAGTTCGCTGCATCCGAAAGACCGCAACAACGACGCCCTGATCGAGCGCGTGCGCGCGATGGGCACGCGCCTGGGCGGCGAGGTGTTCCGGCGCCAGTCGATGCTCGAGCGCCCCGGCGACCTGGACCGGTTGCACGAGATCGTCTGCCCGACGCTGGTGATCGCAAGCGACCATGACCAGCTGCGCAGCATGGAAGAAGCGAAGGAGATGCAGGCGGGGATCGCCGGCGCAGAGTTTGCCGTCATCGAGGACTGCGGGCACATGATCCCGATCGAGGCGCCGGACCGGCTGGCGGATGTGATCGTGCCGTGGCTGGCGCGGTATGCATAAATGATGTCGTCCCGGCGCAGGCCGGGACCCATACCAACTTTTCGAATTCGGAAGCTCAGCATGGACCCCGGCCTGCGCCGGGGCGACAATTGATCACAGCGCGCGGTTGTGCAGCCGCTGGATCGCCTCCGCCACACCCTGGCCGTAGGCCGGATCGGCCTTCAGGAAGTGCCCGATCTGGCGGTCCTGCGTCGCCGCATCGGTCTGGCCCAGGGCGCCGGCGATGTTGTCGATCAGGTTGCGCTTGCCCTCGTCGGTCAGCAGGCGGAACAGATTGCCGGCTTGGGTGAAGTGATCGTCGGTGGCGCGGGTGTCGTAACGGCCGGCGACGCCTTCGACCTGCCAGCCCGCATCGCCGTGGCCGAAACCGCCGGCCGCCGCCATGGCGCCATGGACCGGGTCGTAATTGCGCGCCGCGCCGCCGTTGGCGATCGCCATGCCGCCGTCGCGCTGCTGGTTGTGGACCGGGCAGCGCGGACGGTTCACCGGCAGGTGCTGGTGGTTGGTGCCGACGCGGTACAGCTGGGCGTCGTGGTAGGCGAACAGGCGCGCCTGCAGCATCTTGTCCGGGCTGTAGCCCAGGCCCGGCACGACGTTCGACGGCGACAGCGCGGCCTGCTCGACATCTTGATGGTAGTTGTCTGGATTGCGGTTCAGCTCCAGGATGCCGACCGGCATGCGCGGGAACTCGCCCTGCGGCCACACCTTGGTCAGGTCGAAGGCGTCCCAGCCGGTCTTCGCTTCCCAGCGCGCGCGCGTCTCGTCGTCCATCACCTGGATCTCGACGCTCCAGCGCGGGAAGTCACCCTTGGCGATCGCGTTGAACAGGTCGTGCTGCGCATAGTCCGGGTCGGTGCCGGCCAGGCGCACGGCTTCCTCAGCCGACAGGTTCTTGATGCCCTGCAGGGTCTTGAAGTGCCATTTGACCCAGACGCGTTGGCCATCTTCGTTGATCAGGCTGTAGGTGTGGCTACCGAAGCCGTCCATGTGGCGGTAGCCGTCCGGGGTGCCGCGGTCCGAGAACAGGATCGTGACCTGGTGCAGGCTTTCCGGCGTCTGGCTCCAGAAGTCCCACATCATTTGCGCCGACTTCAGGTTGGTCTGCGGGTCGCGCTTTTGCGTGTGGATGAAGTCCGGGAACTTGATGCCGTCCTTCAGGAAGAACGTCGGTGTATTGTTGCCGACCAGGTCCCAGTTGCCCTCTTCAGTATAGAAGCGCAGCGCAAAGCCGCGCGGGTCGCGTGCGGTGTCGGCCGAGCCTTTTTCGCCGCCGACGGTCGAGAAGCGCAGGAAAGTCTCGGTCTGCTTGCCGACCTGATTGAACAGCTTGGCCTTGGTGTATTTCGAGATATCGTGCGTGACGGTGAAGGTACCGAAGGCGCCCGAACCCTTGGCGTGCACGACGCGCTCAGGGATGCGCTCGCGGTTGAAGTGCTGCAGTTTTTCGATCAGGTGAAAGTCCTGCAGCAGCACCGGGCCGCGTGGACCGGCGGTGATCGAGTTCTGGTTGTCGGCGACGGGGATGCCGGAAGCAGTGGTCAGGTCGGTCATGTCTATTCTTTTCAAGGCTGAAGTTATTGACTATCGATTTAAATTTATCGATAGCTCTCGTTTATTCATAGCCATGATAGAGCAGCAAGGGTATTTGAGCAAACTATCCGTTTGTATGGATCCAATTAAAAAATTAAATCGATGAGCGGACACCAATACTGTGGAAATATTGCCCATAATCATCAAAAATTGCCACATAAAAAGGCCTAGCCGAGCCATGAACGCGCCTGCATCCCACCTCCACGCCCTCAAATTATCGGAACTGATCGGTTCGCTCAGCTACGCGCTCGACATCACCGAAGGCCAGCCGCCCGGCCACTGCCTGCGCTGTTGCTGGATCGGTACCCACATCGGCCGCCGGATCGGCTTGCCGGAAGCGCAGCTGTGGGAGCTGTATTACACCTTGCTGCTGAAGGACCTCGGCTGCAGCAGCAACGCCGCGCGCATCTGCGAGCTGTACCTGACCGACGACCTGAACTTCAAGCGCGACTACAAGACGGTCGGCGACAGCCTGCCGCAGGTGCTCGGCTTCGTGCTCAAGCACACCGGGCTGAAGGCCGGCCTGGCCGAGCGCTTCCGCAGCGTGATGACGATCCTGCGCGACGGTCCGGAAATCGCGCGCGACCTGGTCGCCACGCGCTGCCAGCGCGGCGCCGAGATCGCGCGCCTGCTGCGCTTTCCGCAAGGCGTTTCCGACGGTATCTATTCGCTCGACGAGCATTTCAACGGCGGCGGCAAGCCGGCGCGCATCGCCGGCGAGGCGATCCCGATCTATTCGCGCATCGCCTTGCTGGCCCAGGTGATCGACGTGTTCCACACGGCCGGCGGCCGCGCGGCCGCCCGGGCGGGGGCGCGCGCGCGGGCAGGGCAGTGGTTCGATCCGCGCCTGGTCGAGGCGTTCGAGGCGGTCGCGCTGAGCGATACGTTCTGGCAGACCCTGGCCGGGTCCGACATCGAGCGCGCAGTGTCGGATATCCAGCCCTTCGGCGCCGGCCAGGAATCGCCGCTCGACGACGACTACCTGGACGACATCGCCACCGCCTTCGGCCAGGTGGTCGACGCGAAAAGTCCGTACACCAGCGGCCACAGCGCGCGTGTGGCGCTGTACACCGACATGATCGGCGAGGCGCTCGGGATGTCCGAAGCGCGTCGCCGCTGGCTCAAGCGCGGCGCGCTGCTGCACGACGTCGGCAAGCTGGGCGTGTCGAACAGCGTGCTCGACAAAGCCGGCGCGCTCGACCGCAGCGAGTGGGATGCGGTCAAGCTGCACGCCGAATTCACCGAGACCATCCTCGGCCGCATCGGCGCCTTCCGCGAGCTGGCGGCGATCGCCGGTGCCCACCACGAGCGCCTGGACGGCACCGGCTATCCGCGCGGCCTGAGCGCCGACGACATCCGCATCGAGACGCGCATCATCACCACCGCCGACATTTTCGACGCGATCACGGCGGTGCGGCCCTACCGCGGCGCGATCCCGATCCCGCAAGCCCTGGAAATGATGGGCAAGACCGTCGGCAGCGCGCTCGACCCGGACTGCTACGACGCGCTGGTGCGCGCGGTCGAGCGGGTGCCGTTCCCGCAGGCTGCTTGAACCCTGGCGTCGGCTCGAATCGCCCCGCTGCGCCGTCCAGGCGCTAGCGTATATTCAAGGGCGGGGCACGAGCGTGCACCGCCTGTCTCCATCACCGCTTCTTTTATGGCCGTTTCCGCATCACTTTGCATTGCGCGCGTGTCGCGCCCGTCCTTCGCCACCTTGATCCTCGCGTGCGCATTCGCGCTGGGCGCGCCCGCGCCCGCGCGCGCGGACGAGCTGGCCGCCCTGATCAATGCCTACCGTGCCAGCCCCACCGATTGCGCCGGGCAAGTCGCCGCCGCCGCGCCGCTGGCAGCCGAGCCGGCGCTGGCCGGCATCCGCATCGGCCCCGGCACCTTCCTGGAGTCGGCGCTCAAGCGCGCCGGCTACTCGAGTGACCACGCCGAGGCGATCTTCGTGACCGGCCCGCCGGATGCGCCATCGGCGATGCAGATCCTGCGCGAGAAATACTGCGGCCGGCTGCTCAGCAGCGAATTCTCTGCGGTCGGCACTGCGCGCCAAGGCAACGCTTGGCAAGTCGTGCTGGCGCACCGCTACGACATCCCGGTGCTGCTCGGTCAGCAGCCGGCCGGCGACGAGATCCTGGCCCTGGTCAACGCCGCGCGCGCCGAGCCGCGCACCTGCGGCACGCAAGCCTTCGCTGCCGCCAGACCGCTGCGCTGGAACGACACGCTGGCCGAGACCGCGCTCGGCCACAGCACCGAACTGGCGACGCACCATTACTTCAGCCATGTCGAGCGCAACGGCAGTACGCCAGCCTCGCGCGTCACCCGCACCGGCTACGGCTGGTCGCGGGTCGGCGAAAACATCGCTTCCGGCCAGCGCAGCGCGGCGGAGGCGGTGCAATCCTGGCTCGACAGCCCGGGGCATTGCAGTAACATCATGAATCCGACTTTCAGCGAGATGGGTGCCGCCTACGCTGTCAATCCAGATAGCGACAACCGTACGGCCTACTGGACGCAGGTGTTCGCACACCCGCGCTGAAGCTTATTGAACAGCGATGCATCGAGGCTATCGGCTTCATAGCGATAAATAGGTTGCTCGCAATTTAATTGAGCGCTATAGTTCTACCCATGGAAACGAACACGACAACCAACGCGCTGCTCCTGGACAATCAGCTGTGCTTTGCCCTTCACTCGGCATCGCTGGCGATGACCAAGGTCTACAAGCCGCTGCTGGACAAGTTGAACGTCACCTACCCGCAGTATCTGGTACTGCTGGTGCTGTGGGAAGGCGACGGCTTGACCGTCTCGGCAATCGGAGAGAGGCTGTTTCTTGACTCCGGTACGCTGACGCCGCTCCTCAAGCGCCTCGAAGCGCAAGGCCTGCTCAGCCGGACTCGCGATGCCGCAGATGAACGCCGCGTCGTGATCCACCTGACCGAGCAAGGCCGTGCGCTCAGGCAGGATGCCGCCGCCATCCCCGGCTGCATCCTGGACAGCACCGGCTGCGAAGTCGAACAGATTGCAGTGCTGGCCAAGGAGATCGCGCAATTGCGCGACCGCCTGACCGGATCGAAAACCAAGTAAGCACCAACAACCGTCAAAGAAAGGTTCCATCATGACCACCAAGCTCGATAAAGTCCTGTACACCGCCAAAGCCCACACCACCGGTGGCCGCGAAGGCCGCGCCACCACCGACGACGGCCTGCTGGACGTCGCCCTGATGCCGCCGAAAGAACTGGGCGGCAAAGGCGGCGCGACCAACCCGGAACAGCTGTTCGCCGCCGGTTACTCGGCTTGCTTCATCGGCGCCATCAAGTTCGTCGCCGGCCAGAAGAAAGTCACCGTGCCGGCCGAGACCTCGGTCGACGCCAGCGTCTCGATCGGCCCGGTGCCGACCGGCTTCGCCCTGGCCGTCGAGCTGGCCGTCAATCTGCCGGGCCTGGACCGCGCCGTGGCGCAGGACCTGATCGACGCCGCCCACATCGTCTGCCCGTATTCGAACGCGACCCGCGGCAACATCGAAGTGAACGTGCACCTGGTCTAAGTTTTAATAGCACCGGCGCCGTCCGGTGCATATGAACGAAGGCGCCGCCCGCTCGTGGGTCGGCGCCTTTTCTTTTGCGGCGTGCTTGCGGTGTGACTTCTTGCGGCGCAATGGCTTCAGCGCGACGCCACGGTCGTGCTCGTCGTCAGCACGACCACTGCCGCCAGGTTCGAGCGCGGCACATAGCTCATCGCCATTTCATCGCCGTCCGCGCCGCGATTGAATTCCATCGTCACGTTGCCGTCGCGGGTGACATATTTGTCGGCCGATACGGCCAGCAGCCGCATCGGGCGCTCTCTGTCGATCGCGGCAACGATGCCACCGCGCGCCGGCGTCACTTTCAGGCGCCAGCCATTCGACATCTGATAAGCACCGCTGATCTGTGCGGTCTCGTTCTCGGACACGTGGATCGTCCGCGGCGGTGCCGTGACTTGCACGGTCGGCAGCGTCTCGCTGTCGGTCGCAGGGTAGTCTTTCGATTGGGCGCCGGCATTCGGCGCGGCCAGGATCAGGGCGACAGGGATCGCCAGGTACAGGATTTTCATGATGTCTCCTTCAGAATTGATGGTCTTGCTTGCCGCAGCGCTGGCCAAACGGGAAGCGCTAAAGCCAGTCTAGGACGCCATCGAATGACCACAAGCCGTTTGAAACGGATATCACGAAACGGTCTCGATCCGGGAAAAAGCAGACCAATGCGAAATGAAGCAGGCTTGTCCGTGCCAGCTGGATTTTTGTATCGGAACCGAGCTCGGCAATCTTGGCAGCAAACGCACTTTCGCTTAGCATCCCAGGCTGAACTCATCCTGGAGACACCATGAAGCGTACCCTGTGCAGCGCCCTGATCGCGGGCCTGTTCGCCGCCAATTTCGCCATCGCCGGCGCCGACAACCCATCTGCTGCTGCGGCCGGCGCCATCCAGTCGCAGGCCGCCAAGCGCGCCGGCGTCGACCTGTCCTCGCTCGACGCGAAAGTGCGTCCCCAGGACGACTTCTTCCGCTACTCGCAGGGCAAGTGGCTGCAGGACGTCGAGATCCCGGCCGACCGCTCGAGCTGGGGCGCCTTCAACGTGGCCCAGGAAAACGTCGAGAACCAGATCCGCACGCTGATCGAAGCGGCGTCGCAGGACAAGGCTGCCCGTGCCGGCTCGGATAGGCAAAAGATGGGCGACTATTACGCCAGCTACATGGACGAGGCGCGCCGCAATGCGCTCGGCCTGGCGCCGCTCAAGGGCGAGCTGGCGCGGGTGGCGGCGCTGAAAGACAAGCAGGGCATCGCGGCGCTGACGGCGCACTTCAATCGCATCGGCGCCGGCGCCCCGGTCGACATCGGCGTCCACCAGGACAACAAGGATTCGACCCGCTACATCGTCGATCTCTCCCAGTCCGGCCTGGGCATGCCGAATCGCGACTTTTACCTGCAGGATGATGCGAAACTGAAGGACACGCGCGAAAAATACCAGGCCCACGTCGAGAAGATGCTGGGTCTGGCCGGCCACGCGCACGCGCGCGAGGAAGCGGCCCGGATCGTCGCGCTGGAAACCGCGATCGCCAAGGCGCAGTGGAGCGCGGTCGAGAACCGCGATCCGGTCAAGGCCTACAACAAGCTCTCGATCGCCCAGCTGAAGGCGCTGGCGCCCGGCTTCGACTTCGCCGATTACCTGAAAGGCGTGGGTGTGGCCGGCAAGGTCGATTCCGTCATCGTCAGCCAGCCGTCCTACCTCCAGGGCCTCGACAAGATCATCGCCGATACGCCGGTCGAGACCTGGAAAGCCTACTTCGACTTCCGCTTGCTGAGCAGCTACGCGCCCTACCTGTCGCAGCCGTTCGTGGACGAAAGCTTCGCGTTTCGCGGCAAGGTGCTGACCGGTGCGACGGTGAATCGTCCGCTGGGCAAGCGCGCGATCGCCCAGATCAACCGCGACCTGGGCGAAGTGGTCGGCAAGGTCTACGTGCAGAATTACTTTCCGGCCGAGCGCAAGCAGCAGGTGCAGGAGATGGTCCACAACTTTCTGCTGGCCTACAAGGAGCGCATCGACACCCTCGACTGGATGAGCGAGGTCACCAAGAAGCAGGCACAAGTCAAACTGTCGAAGATCGCGGTGAAGGTCGGTTATCCGGACAAGTGGCGCGATTATTCGTCGCTGAACGTCAAGCGCGACGACCTGGTCGGCAACGTCGTGCGCGCGCGCGAGTTCGCCCACCAATACGAGATCAACAAACTGGGCAAGCCGGTCGACCGCAGCGAGTGGGGCATGACGCCGCAGACGGTAAATGCCTATTACAACCCGGAGCTGAACGAAGTCGTGTTCCCGGCCGCGCGCCTGCAAAGTCCGCTGTACGACGCCGACGCCGAGCCGGCCATCAACTACGGCGCGGTCGGCATCTCGATCGGCCACGAGATCAGCCACGCGTTCGATGACCAGGGCGCGCAATACGACGGCGACGGCAACCTGCGCAACTGGTGGACCAAGGAAGACGGCGAGAAATTCGCCGCCAAAGGCAAGATGCTGGTCGCGCAGTACGACAGCTATAGCCCGGTGCCGGGCTTCCACCTGAACGGCGAGCTGACGCTGGGCGAGAACATCGCCGACAACGCCGGCGCCGTGATGGCCAGCCGCGCTTATCAGATCTCGCTGCACGGCAAGCCGGCGCCGATCATCGACGGCTACACGGCCGACCAGCGCATCTTCATGGGCATGGCCCAGGCCAGGCGCGGCAAGGCGCGCGATGCCGCGCTGATCGCGCAGGTCAAGTCGGACCCGCACTCGCCGTCCGAATTCCGCGTCAACGGCAGCCTGCGCAACCACCCGGACTTTTATAAAGCCTACGACGTCAAGCCGGGCGACAAGATGTACCTGGCGCCGCAGGACCGCGTGGTGTTCTGGTAAGACACCGTCGTCCCGGGCCTCGGCGGCCCCCTTGGCCGGGACCCATGCGACGGTGCCGACTTCGAAAATTCGGTATGGACCCCGGCCTTCGCCGGGGCGACGCCAGCTTTCCTAAGCTGGCGTTTTTTTCGCCCTGGCGTTTCTCTGGATCGGGCGATTGTTACGTCAAGCGTAACGAAGTATCCCATCCAACTCTATTTTTCACGGCATACGTGAGGGCTATCATTTTCCTGTCAGTAATCGCAAACGACAGCACGAACAAGCGCGACTGACCGTGCCGCCACCAGCCAGGCGGCACACCAGGATACCGCCGCGGCGCCGCTGCGCCCGGCCTTTTAATCGGCTTTGAATTCGCCAAGAGAGATCGGATATATCATGAAAACCAAACTGCTTCTTCCCCTCGTCACCACAATGACCTTCGCCGCCGCCGGCACCGCCTTCGCCGGCGTGACCCAGGAACAGGTGCGCGGCAATGCCGTGTCGAACGACGTCCGCGCCGACCGCGTCATCGTCGTCGACGCCAACACGCGCCACGTCAACGTCACCGGCGGCTCGACCGTGCGCTTCGTGGTCGGCGGCCAGTCGTTCACCTGGAACTTCCAGAACGGCACTGCCAACGTCATCCCGTTCGACCTGCAACTGATCGCGCCGAAGGGCCTGCTGGACCACGCGGTTACGGCCTACGTCGCGGACAATCCGCTGTACAAGAACAGCTGATGTAGCATTCGCTCATGCGCAAGGATCTCGATTACGGACTGCTTCACGCCATGAGCGCTTTCGTTCATGTGATGGATGGCGGCAGCTTCACCGCCGCCGCCGAACACATGGGCATCACCAAGGCCCAGGTATCGCGCCTGGTCACGCTGCTGGAAGATCGCCTGCAGACCAAGCTCCTGCACCGCAGCACGCGCCGCATCGCCGCCACCGGCGTCGGCGAGCGCTATCTCGAACAGTGCAAGGCGATCCTCGACCTGGTCGCCCAGGCCGAAGGCGAGGCCGGCGGCGTCGGCCGCGAGTTGTCCGGCCGCCTGCGCGTGATGAGCATGGCGGCCTTCGGCAACCGCTACGTGACACCGCTCGTTTCCAGGTTCTGTGCCGAGCATCCGCGTGTGACGCTCGAGTACAGCGCCTCCCAGAACCCGCCCGACCTGCTGGCCGAAGGCGTCGACGTCAGCATCTACGTGGCGCAGGCCTTGCCCGATTCCGCGCTGGTGGCGCGCAAGCTCGGGCGCATGTTTTCGGTGCTGTGCGCCGCGCCCGACTACCTCGAGCGCCGCGGCGCGCCCCAGCAGCCGGCCGAGCTGGCCCGGCATACCTGCCTGCGGCTGGTGAATTCGTCGTTCTCGTCGCGCTGGGAGCTCGATTCGGGCGACCAGCACGTCATCGTCGAATCCGATGGGCCGCTGATCGGCAACACCACCAAGGTGCTGCTCGACGGCGCGCTGTCCGGCCTGGGCATCGCCCTGCTGCCGGCCTACAGCGTGGTCGACGATTTGCGCAGCGGCCGCCTGACGCAGGTCCTGCCGGCCTGGCGCTCGCCCGAGATCGGCGTGTTCGCGCTGCTGCCTTCCAGCCGCTTCATCGACGCCAAGACGCGCGCCTGGATCGACCTGCTGAAAGAACACCTGCCGCCCGCGATCGCGCGCGACATGGCGTTTTTCGCGTCCTAGACTTTACTTGTCGGCCAGCTGCTCGGCCGCCACGCGCTGCAGCGCCGCCGCCATCTCCGGCGCGATGCCGATCTCTCTTGCCACCGCCTCGTTCGCGCCCAGCGAGCGCGGATCGCGCCCGGTCACCTGGCCGAAGATGGTCAGCGCCTCGAGGTAGTAGCCGTGCGCGCTGGCGTGGTAGTTGTCGGGCGCCCACAGGTTGATCTTGCCCGCTTCGATGCCGTCGTAGGGATTCGGATCGGCCAGGCCGGCGCCGATCGCGCGGCTGAAGGCCTGGCCGACCGGGACCACGCGCATGCGCCCGGCCTGGGCCGCCTGGTCGTAGCCGGCGCGCACGTCCAGCGCCATCTGGCCGATCGGCTTGCCATACCAGGCGCCTTTCGGCTGGTAGGTCTGGTCCGGGCGCGACCAGGTCGAATCCAGGCGGATGTCGATCTTCGGGTTCTGCGCGCGCAGCGCCTGCGCCACCAGGCCGGAATACTTGATCAGCGTGGCCGGATTGCCCGGCTTGGCGGCGTCCAGCGTGCTGTAGCTCTGCAGCACCGCCACGTCGAACGGTTTCGAGATGGTCTTCAGGGCGTTGGCGTAATGCCAGTCGAGGCCCTTGCCGGGCGAAGTCTCCAGGCTGACCTGGTAGTCCAGCCCGGCTTCTTCCGTGAATGCCTTGAACAGGGCCGGCACGCCGCCGATGCCGCTGCCGTTCAGGTCGGTGACGGTCCTGGTTCGGAAGCGCTCGACCACCGGCGCCGCGCCGGCCGGCTCGCCGAAGGTGAAGCTGTTGCCGATGAATAGGATCGTGGTCGGCGCGGCCTGGGCCAGCGGTGCGCTCAGTGCACCCAGCAGGGCGAACACGGCGGCGGTGAGCGGGACGAGGGGCGGGCGAGGGCGGGGCATGCGGTTCTCCATGTCTGATGGCCTGATGAGCAAGCCATTCTAAACCGAGCGCGACGATGTTCGGTCCCTGGCGTTCATGCGGCGCGTCAGCCGCTACACTGGCGCATCGACAGCTACCTGCAAGGCGAACATGCGCACCCTCGATTTCAGTTCCTGGCACGCGGTCCTGACGACCTTCCTCGGCCTGGCCGTCTTCACGCTGCTCGGCGTCGGCATCCGCGTGCTGATGATGCAGACCGTGCAGCAGCGGCGCGAGCGCATGAACCGCCAGATCAACGAGCGCCTGCGCACGCTGATCGCCGCCTACCGCACGCTCGGCGGCTCGTTCACCGGCGAGCTCACGGTCGATCCCACGCACTTGCGCACATTACGCGCGGGCGCAGGGACGGGGCAAGGCGCGGAAAGCGCCGCCGCCAGCTTCGACCGCGCACGCCGCATCCGCGACGCGGTCGAAGCGGCGCTGGCCGACATCCTTCTGCTCGGCACCGAGGAGCACTGCCGCCTGGCCGGCCAGGCCGCCGCCGACATGGCCGCCGGCCGCCCGATTCACACGGCCGAGCTGGTGATCTCGCTGCGCAGCTTCATCCGCGAGGCGCTCGATCTCGGTCCGGTCCCCGGCGACGTGCCGGTCCCGCTGCAGGGGCCGACGCGCACCCAGGGCAGCGGCGGCGGCCGCGGCAAGGGCGAAGGCGGCGGCAAGGGCGAAGGTGGTGGTGGCGGAGGCGGTAACGGCGGCGGCGCCAACATGGACGGCGGCGGCGGCGGAAGCCTGGCGCTCGGCCTGGGCGGCGGGCACCGCGGCGGCGCCCACGACGCCGAGGATGCCGCGCTCAGTCCGTGACCGCGTGCCAGGCGTTCATTGCCTTGTCGCCGACTTTGTCGCCGGGCTTTTTATCCTTGACGAAGGTGTACAGCGGCTTGCCGTTGTAGGCCAGCTGCTTGCTGCCATCCTCGCGCGTGACGACGGAATATGGCGCGGCCGGTTGGGCGGCGCCGGCCTGGACCGGTGGCCAGTTCTCGGCGCAGTGCCCGGTGCAGGCGCTCTTGCCGCTGTTGGCGGCGTCCTTGTCGAAGGTGTACACGGTCATGCCCTTGGCGTCGACCAGCACGCCATCGGATTTTTTCAGGGGTACCGGATCGGCGGCGTGCGCGGACACGCTTGCCAGGGCAAACAGAAATGCAGAAGCCAGGGTGATCGATTTCATGGACGTCTCCTGTCGAGGGTTGATTGACTGCCGATGCTTCGACTGTGTTCGACTGCGCGTCCATTCTAGCCGCATTTCCCGCTCGACCGGCTGTTGCTCGGCCCGCGCGGCGGCGCGGTCACCGTTTGTCACGTGCCAACAAAGAATCGGGCGACGGTTTGGCCGTGCGCCGGCAGCGCTCCGAACAGTATTTGACTTGCTCCCAATCGCGTTCCCACTTCTTGCGCCAGCTAAAGGGCAGGCCGCAGCATGCACATTGCTTGCTCGGTAATTCAGACTTTTTGCGCATCTTCATATGACATCCATATTGCCCGGTTCAAAAACTGTTCAAAGTTTCCTTTTCGCTACAGCAAAAAATCTTATTCTTGTGTAAGGTTCATAAGTCGCCATTCACTCACGACATCGAACATGACAAGCGCCGCGCCGCTGCTTTACAAACACCATGTGCTGCTGTTGTCTCATAACTTCTTCATCAAGGACAACCGTGCCGAGTTGCGCCTGCATGCGCACAAGTATGACTTCGACATCACGTGCTTCGACGAGGTCCGCGATTTCGTCGCCGCGGTCGGCGCCGTGGCCGAGGAGGGCGGCAACACCCTGTTCGTGATCGACCTCGACGCCCTGCACAACCTGCAGGCCGACATGCTGGAAGCGCGGCGCACGCTGATGCTGAGCGAATTGCTGCAGCGCCTGCCGGCCGACCAGAACTACGTCTACCTGCAGAGCGCGCGCCAGGGCGGGCGCTTCCTGCTGCAGCAGCGCCTGGTCGACAGTCATTGCCTGGCCTATGCCGAAAAACCGATCCCGAACGACGTCCTGGTCGACAAGCTGTTCAACCTGTTCGTGCAAAAGAAGCGCGGCGACCTGGTGCGCGCGATTGGCCTGGGCGCGGCCGGCCTGGACGAGGCCGCGCTGCTCGAGCGCCGCATCGAACTGGTCCATCATACCGATCCTTTGACCCTGCATCTGCGCGTTAAAGAGCTGCAACCCGACCTGGTGCTGATTTCGGATGCGGAGTACCAGCGCACCGAGGCGCTGGTGCGGGTGCTCAAGAAGAACATCGAAGCCGATCCGGTGCGCGAGATCGTGCTGCTGCAGCGCCAGAGCGACGCCGACCTGATGCGGCGCGCATTGGCCAGCGGTTTCGACGCGGCGATGCCGGCCGCCGACGGCGCGCTGCTGACGGCCCAGCTGCTCAACCGCGCCAACAAGATCCGCGTCAACCGCGACCTGATCGGCAAGGACCGCGCCACCGGCCTGCTCAACAAGGTCGGCCTGCAGAAGAAAGCGCAGGACCTGATCCGCCAGGCCGCGCTGGAGGGGCGTCCGCTTGCCTTCGGCGTGGTCGACATCGACAAGTTCAAGACCATCAACGACACCTGGGGCCATTATTTCGGCGACATCGTCATCAAGCGCCTGTCGCTGACGCTGGCGTCGATGCTCGGCGAGCGCGACCTGCTGAGCCGCTTCGGCGGCGAGGAATTCGTCGCCGTGTTCTGGAACTGCACGCAGGAAGAGGGCCGCCAGAAGCTGGATGCGATGCGCTGCGCGTTCGGCGCGATCCCGTTCGAGGTCAAGCCCGGCGACGTGCGCCATTTCTCGTTCAGCGGCGGCATCGCAGCCTACCCGGCGTACAAGACCGAAAACGAACTGTTCCTGCGTGCCGATGCCATGCTGTACGAAGCCAAGCAGGCCGGGCGCAACCGCATCTGCAGCGCGCCCGTCCCCTGCGACGCGCCGGCGTAGCGCACGCGTGCGTCTCGCGCGCGCGATCCGTGTTCAAATGCCCGGCATTCGCACATTCGGAGCTTCATCATGACGGACACGCTCAAGGTCGGCGACAAAGTCGAGTGGCACTCTTCCCAGGGCCCGGTACGCGGCACGATCAAGCAGAAGCTGACCAAGCCCACCCACATCAAGACGCACGAAGTCGCGGCGTCGAGCGATCATCCGGAGTACCTGGTCGTCAGCGACAAGACCGGCGCCGAAGCCGCGCACAAGGCGAGCGCGCTCAAGAAGGTCTAGCCGGAGCCAGCTCCACCAGCACGATCTCGGTGTCGTCCTGCGCCGCGATCGTCAACACCGTTTCGTCACGCACCGCGGCGCCGTCGCGCGCGTCCAGCTGGACATCGTTCACGCGCGCGCGTCCCGTCGTCGACACCAAGTAAGCCTGCCAGTGCGGGCGTAAGCGATGCTCGATCGTCGCGCCGGCGCGCAGCATGCCACCCAGCAGGCGGGCATCGGCGTTGATCGGCAGCGCCTCGCTATCGTTGGCGTCGCCGCTGGCCAGCACGGTCAGCAGTCCATCGCGCGCCTCGCGCGGAAAGCGGCGGGTGCGCCAGCCCGGTGTGCCGCCCGGGGAGCGCGGCGCCAGCCAGATCTGGTACAGCATGGTCGGCCGATCCTCGAAGTTGAACTCGGCGTGGCGGATGCCGCTGCCGGCGCTCATCGCCTGGACGTCCCCGGCGCGCACGGTGTCGCGGTTGCCCAAGCTGTCCTCGTGCGTGATCGCGCCCTGGCGCACGTAGGTCAGGATCTCGACGTCCTGGTGCCGGTGCAACCCAAAGCCGCTGCCGGGCGCGAAGGTGTCGTCGTTCCAGGCCCGCAGCGCGCCGATGCCGCCGTGTTCCGGGCGCCCCATGCCGCCAATCGCGACATGCAGGCGGGCGCTCAGCCAGTCGAGGTCATGGCCGCCGAGGGCGGCCCAGGGACGATGTTCGATCATGATGGCCTCAGATCTGGGCCTGGCCGCCGTCGACGAACAGCTCGGCGCCGTTGACGAAGCTGGAATCGTCGGACGCCAGGAACACCGCGGCCTTGGCGATTTCTTCCGGCTCGCCGACGCGGCCGAGCGGAATCTGCGAGGCCAGGTAATCGAGCAAGCCTTGCTGCTGGGCCTTGTCGTTGCCGGCCAGTTCGACCAGGCCGGGGGTGCGGGTGGCGCCCGGGCTGATGGTGTTGACGCGGATGGCGCGCTCTTTCAGGTCGAGGATCCAGTTGCGGGCAAACGCGCGGATCGCGGCCTTGCTGGCGGCATAGACGCTGAAGGCCGGGGTGCCCTGGCTGCCCGCGGTCGAACCGGTCAGGATCACCGAAGCGCCTTGCGACAGCAGCGGCAGCGCTTTCTGCACGGTGAACAGCGTGCCCTTCACGTTGCGTCCGAAGGTGTCGTCGAATTGTTCTTCGGTGATCGCGCCCAGCGGCAGCATCGAACCGCCGCCGGCGTTCGCGTACAGCACGTCGATGCGGCCGAAGCGTTCGCGGATGGTGTCGTACAGCCGGTCCAGCGCGTTCAAATCGCTCGAATCCACGCTCAGGCCGACTGCGCCGTGGCCGATCGCGTCGACGGCTTTGTCCAGTTCGGCCTGGCGGCGGCCGGTGACGATCACTTGCGCGCCTTCCAATGCGAAGCGCTGGGCTGTGGCCAGGCCGATGCCGCTGGTGGCGCCAGTGATCAGGGCGATTTTGTTGTCGAGTTTGCGGGTCATGATGCTCTCCTTGTCTGTCGGTTATGAAGGGTTCGGGGCGCTCTGTGTGGTGTGCGTCACCCGATGTGAAACATGGTACCGAGAACGCGTTAAGCTTAAAATAGCAAGTATCGCAAACTATCATTGCAGATTTGGAGGGTCTAGATCGATGTCCACCTTGCCCGATTTCGAAGGACTGGCAATGTTCGCCAAGGTCGCCGAGGAGCGTTCGTTCGCCGGCGCGGCGCGCGTGTTGAACGTGTCGGTCGCGACCGTCTCGCGCGCGGTCGCACGGCTGGAAGAGCGGCTCGGTGCGCGCTTGCTGAACCGCACCTCGCGCCAGCTGGCGCTGACCGAGTTCGGCAGTACCATCGCCGACAGCGCACTGAAGGTCTATCGCGAAGCCGAAGCGGCCGAAGGGGCGGCGCGTGAATTGTCGGCGCGTCCGCGCGGACTGATCCGGCTGTCGGTGCCGATGTCGTTTGGCGTGCGCTGGGTGGCGCCGCTGATGCCGGCCTTTTTTCGCGACTACCCGGACGTCTCGGTCGACATGCATCTGACCGACGCCACCATCGACCTGGTCGGGCAGGGCTTCGACGCCGCGCTGCGCATCGCCGTGCTGCCGGATTCCTCGCTGGTGGCGCGCAAGCTGTGCGGCGTGTCGCCGCTGGTGGTGGCGTCACCAAGCTACCTGAAGCAGCACGGCGAGCCGCAGCATCCGTCGGAACTCGATGCGCACGCCTGCCTCGGCTACGCCTACCGCGCGCGCAGCGACGTCTGGCGCTTCACGGATCGCGAGGGCGACGAAGTCGTGGTCAAGCCAGCCGGCCCGCTGCGTGTGACGAACTCGGAAGCCTTGATGCCGACCGTGCTGGCCGGCCTGGCGATTGCCGAATTCCCCGAGTTCATGTGTGCCGACGAAGTGCGCGTCGGCCGCCTGGTTCACATCCTGCGCGACTGGACACTGCCGCGCGGCGCCCTATATTTCGTGACGCCGTCGGCGCGCACGCGGCCGGCCAAGATCGAGGCTTTATCGGCGTTTTTCGTGACGCATCTGAGTGCGCCGAGCTGGAAGTTGGTGGATTGAAGCGGCCGATTCAAATGCGTCGAGCGAGTGCCGTCGCAAAAAAATCGGTCACTTTCCTGACGCGCGCCGAAATGAATTTGCGGTTGGGCCAGATAAGACTGACGTCTCGCGTTTCGGCTACGAATTCGTCGAGGATCGTCACGATGTCCGGGCTGCGCAAATCACCGACCAGCGACGCGCGATAAAACATCCCGATACCGATACCGGCCTGTACGGCGTACAAGAGGCTTTCTACCGTATTCGATGAAAGATTGCCGCTGACCCGTACGCTGAATTTTCCATCGGGTCCGGCAAACGTCCAGTTTTCAATGCCGTTAAAGATGATGCAGTTGTGATTGACCAGATCCTCGGGTGTTGCCGGCATGCCGTGCTGTTCGAAATAGCGGCGCGACCCGACACACACGAGCGAGGTCGTCGTCACGCGCCTGGCTACGGCATCCGGGCTGCGGATCGGGCTGACCCGAATCGCCAGGTCGATGTTTTCCGCAAGCAGATCCTGGACACTGTCCGACAGATTAAGGTCGAGCTTGAGCTTCGGATAAAGCGACAGCAATTCAGGAACGACGGGAAGCACGTGAAGCCGGCCGAATGTAGAAGAAGCCGCGATTCTTACCAGGCCGGAGATGTCGAGCGTGCTGCTCATGAGTTCTCCATCCGCCTGTTCCATTTCCTCGAGCAGAGGTTTGGTCCGCTCATAGTATTGCCATCCATGATCGGTCAAGACGACGCTGCGCGTGCTCCGTTTGAAGAGCTGCACGCCAAGGCGTTTCTCCAGCGCCCCGACGGCTTTGCTGATCACCGATTGTGATTCGCCGATGCGGCGTGCGGCGGCAGAAAATCCGCCTGCTTCCACCACGGCGACAAACGCGCTCAATTCCTGAAATCGGTCCATCGGTTCCTCATCGATTTGCGGGGCCATGCCGGCACACTACGAGCCGCAAGTGAACGCCGGTCTGGCTTGGTGCTGTCAGTTCGTCCAATTTATTCTGATCCGGAATAAGAATAATGAGAAATCGCCCGATTATCAATCTCTGCCGACTTAATTACGATGGCCGTACCGCTGCTGCATCACCAAGGCGGCACGACATTCGCTAATCAAATCAAAGGAGTTTCATCATGAGCGCAGCCAACAATGATCATGCAGTGACGTCCGGCCCGTCGTTGAATCTGTCGGGTAAGAAGGTCGTCGTCGTCGGTGGAAAAACCGGCATTGGCCTGGGTATCGCACGCGCCGCCCAGGCAGCGGGCGCCACGGTCGTCGTCGCCAGCCGCCGGGTAGCGTCTCGCGAAGAGCGTCCGGATCTCGCCGGCTTCGAGCAAGTGAGCCTGGATATGCGCGACGAGTCGGCCGTGCGCGCGGCGTTCGACACCATCGGCGCCTTCGATCACCTGGTCGTTACCGCGGCGCCCGACCTCGGCACCTGGGGCGGTTTCAAGGACGACGACATGAACGGCGTGCGCAGCTACGTGGAAGGCAAATTCCTCGGTTCCTGGGCGTGCGCGCGGTATGGCGCGCCGCATCTGCGCGAAAACGGTTCGATTACCTTTCTCAGCGGCGGATTGGCGGTGCGACCGAAAATCGGTTACGCAGCCGTCACCTCGTCGTTCGCCGCCGTCGAAGCGCTGTCGGGCTCGCTCGCGCTGGAACTGGCGCCGATCCGCGTCAATACGATCCGTCCGGGCTTCGTCGATACCGACATGTGGAGCTTCCTGCCCGACGAGCAGCGCAATGGCTTGAAACAGAAAGTGGCGCAAACCTTTCCGGCACGGCGCGCGGGTAAGGCCGAGGACATCGGGCACGCAGCACTGTTCCTGATGACCAATCCTTACGTGACGGGCACCGTCATCGAGGTGGCCGGCGGCGAAACCCTGGTGCCGAGTGTCGCTTGAAAAAGGAGGACTGACTATGCACACGCAAAATGGTTTGATCATTCCAGGCGCCGGCACCAAATCCATGCCGGCACGTCGCAATTTCCTCGCGCAGGCCGGGGGCGCCGTCGCCGGCGCGATCGCCGCGGGCACGATGTTGAGCAGTGCTTCGGCCCAGGCTTCCGGGAGCATGTCTTCGGGCGCCGCGTCGGACAATGGATCGCTGGCCTCCTCAAGCGGCGGAAAGGGCTTCTGGCCGAACGGCGCCCGCCTGGCCATCAGTATTTCCCTGATGTTCGAGGGCGGTGGCCAGCCGATTTCCGGCGCTGCCGGCATCATTCCGATCCCGATCGACAAAGGCGTGCCGGACCTGCCGACCAACGCGTTTTTCGCCTATGGGCAGTACGAGGGCATCCCACGCGCGCTCGACTTGTTCGACAAGCACAATATCAAGGTGTCGTCGTTCATGATTGGCGAAGCCATCAAGAAGTGGCCCGACCTGGCCAAGGAAATCGTCCGGCGCGGCCATGAGGCCGCGGCGCACGGTGTCACCTGGAGCAATTCATACAATCTGTCGCGCAGCGACGAAAAGCGCTTCATCGCGGAGTCCGCGGACATCATCCATCGCATCACGGGCCAACAGCCGGTCGGCTGGAACGCTTTCTTCCTGCGCAATTCGGTGCACATCCTCGAAACGCTGCAGGAACTCGGCTTCATCTATCACATCGACGAACCGAGCCATGACGAACCGTTCATCATTCCGGTCAAAGGCAAGGACTTCGTGACGGTGCCTTACACCTTCCACCTGAACGATATCTCGGCTTATCCGTTCGAGGGCTATAACCCGATCGCCTACGAACAAGCCTTGAAGGACGAATTCGACCAGCTGTACGAGGAGGGCGCAACGCGGCGGCGCTTGATGGTCATCGGCATGCACGACCGCATCAGCGGTCACGCCAACCGGATCCGCGCGCTCGATCGTTTCTTCACCTACGCAAAGTCCAAACCGGGTGTCTGGTTCGCGCGCAAGGATGAAATCGCGCGTTGGACGCTGGCGCATCGCGCGGATACGCCGATCCTGCAGCGTGGACCTGCCGCCGTGTCGGGATTGCCGGGACCAGGATAAGCGCCATCCGCACGATTGCCGGTTTGTTATCTGGCAGCGCAGCATTACAATCGGGTATCCCACTCCGAGGAATCCGCATGACCGCTCGCGCCATCGTCTTTTCCAGCCTGTTCGCCCTGGCCGCCGCGCCAGCCGCGTTTGCCCAAACCGAAATCAAGATCGGCACCGCTTCGCCGCTGTCCGGCCCTGGCGCCCACCAGGGCAAGGACATCGAAAACGGCGCGCGCATGGCGATCGACGACCTGAATGCGAAGGGCATCACGATCGGCGGCAAGAAAGTGCACTGGACCTTGCAAGCCGAGGACGACGCCAGCGATCCGAAGATGGGCACGGCGGTGGCGCAAAAGCTGGTCGATGCCGGTGTGGCGGGCGTGGTCGGCCACCTCAATTCGGGCACCACGGTGCCGGCCTCGAAAATCTACAACAGCGCCGGCATTCCCGAGATTTCGCCGGCCACCACCTCGCCGCTGTATACGCATCAGGGTTTCAAGACGGCGTTCCGCGTCGTCGCCAACGACGATCTGATCGGGCGTGCGCTGGCGACGTATTCGATCGGCACGCTCAAAGCCAAGAAGATCGCCGTGATCGACGACCGCACGGCTTTCGGCCAGGGCCTGGCCGACGAATTCACGAAAGAGGTCAAGCGCGCGGGCGGCGCGCAAATCGTCGGTCGCGAGTTCACTAACGACAAGGCGACCGATTTCAACGCCATCCTGACGAAAATTCGCGCGCGCGATCCCGACGTCGTGTTTTATGGGGGCATGGACGCCGTGGCCGGCCCGATGCTCAAGCAGATGAAGGCGCTCGGCATGCGCGCCAAGATGGTATCCGGCGACGGCATCTGCTCGGCCAAGCTGCCGCAGCTGGCCGGCGACGCGCTCGGCAACGACAAGGTGATCTGCGTGGTAGCCGGCGGCGTCAGCGCGGCGGAAGAGGCGGGCTACGCAAGCTTCGTGCAGCGCTACCGCCAGCGCTACAAGATCGAATTGCAGACCTACGCGCCGTATGCTTACGACGCGGTGATGGTGTTCGCGCAGGCGATGCAGCAGGCGCAATCCGCCGATCCGGCCAAATTCCTGTCGGCGCTCTCGAAAGTGCACTACCAGGGCATCACCGGCGCCATCGCGTTCGATCCGAAGGGCGACTTGCAGAATGCGGCGCTGACCTTGTACACCTACCGCAACGGCAAGCAGATCAAGCTGCAAGTGGTGCGCTGAAACGAATTCTTAGCAAATGTGCATTGGCGTACGGACGCCGCCGTGTCCGAAGACTTATCCTGAAACCGTCATCAAACATCACGTGAAGGAGAGCATCATGGGTAAGTATTTCCTCGGCTGGCTGCTCGGCGTTCCGGCAATCGTCCTCGTCCTGCTGTATCTGGTCTTCCATTGATTGGATCGTCGCCGATGCAGGCCAAAAAATAAAAACGCCACCCGAAGGTGGCGTTTTTGTTTGGCCAAGCAGGCTTACAGCGCGATATCCGAGCGTTTTTGTACTTGCCCAGCTTGATCGGCGGCCGCCTTGCCTGCAACGAAGTTGTCCAGGCTCGGGGATGCGATCGCCAACTGCAGCGTCTCGGCGGTCGTTGCCCAGGTCGTCGCCAGCAGCTGCACATTCTCGTTCAGCTTTTTGCCATACGACGGCACGATCTCGCGGATCTTTTCCTGCCAGGCTTGGGTCTTCACTCGATCCGGGAACACTTTCTCCAGCAGCGACAGCATGATCGCCGGCGAGGTCGAGCCACCCGGCGATGCGCCCAGCAATGCAGACACGGAGCGATCCGCGGACACCACGACTTCCGTGCCAAGCTTCAGCACGCCGCCCTGGCCGGGAATGTTCTTGATGATCTGCACGCGCTGGCCAGCTTGCCACAAACGCCAATCGCCATCCTTTGCCTCGGGCATGTAGTGGCGCAGCGCTGCCATTTTCTCTTCTCGGGACAGCTTCAATTGCTGCGCGAGATATTTCACGAGTGCGAACTCATGCTCGCCCACTTGCAGCTGCGGAATGATATTCGAGGGCGTGGTTGCCTTCGCAATATCGAAATACGATCCGTTCTTGAGGAACTTGGTGGACCAGGTGGCGAATGGGCCGAACAGCAGCACGGTTTTACCATCGAGCACGCGGGTATCGAGGTGCGGCACCGACATCGGTGGCGAACCCGTATCGGCCAGGCCGTACACCTTGGCCAGGTGACGCGAGGTGACTGCCGGATTATCGGTGACGAGGAACTCGCCGCCGACCGGGAAACCACCGTATTGTTTTGCTTCAGGAATGCCCGACAGCTGCAGTAGCGGCAATGCGGCGCCACCTGCACCGATGAAGATATGGCGCGCATCCACGGTCTGGATCTTCGAGTTGTCCTTGATGTCGAATGCCGACACCCGCCAGGATCCATCGTCATTGCGCGTGATCGAGCGGACTTCGTAGCCGGTCGAAATCTTGCTGCCCACGGTCTGGCTCAGATGCTTGTAGAACTGGCGGGTAATCGCGCCCAGGTTGACGTCGGTGCCGAGCGGCGAGCGGGTGGCGGTAACGACTTCGCCCGGTTTGCGGCCTTCCATCATGATCGGCACCCATTCGGTAATCTTGGCCGGATCGGTGGTCAATTCCATGCCGGCGAACAGCGGCGTTGCCTTCAAGGCCTCGACGCGCTTGCGCATGAATTCGCGGTTCTCTTCGCCGAACACGAGATTCATATGCGGCGTCGAATTGATGAACTCGCGCGGATTGCCCAGCACACCCTTGCGCACTTGATGCGACCAGAATTGACGCGAGATCTGGAAGTTCTCGTTGATCTCGATGGCCTTGTTGATGTGCACTTGCCCTTTGTCGTCCATCGGGGTGTAGTTCAGTTCGCACAGCGCCGAGTGACCCGTCCCTGCGTTGTTCCAGCCGTTGGAGCTTTCTTCCGCAACTTTGTCCAAACGTTCGAACACTTCGAACTTCCATGTCGGTTCCAGTTCGGACAGATACACGCCCAGCGTTGCGCTCATGATGCCGCCGCCGATCAGCAATACGTCGACCGTGCGATCTGCCTTGGCGGCACGGTATTGGCGGCCCATCAAGAACGAGAAGCCGCCAAATACGGCGGCGGCACCGACAGCCGCCCCAATGAACTTGCGTCGGGTGAAGCGCATGCTGCTCGGGCGCGCTGCTGGAGTGTTGCTGGTTTCTTGACTCATGTGATGCACTTTCTTGTGAAAATTACAAACGCGAGCGACTGTCGATCAAGACGATGTACGAACGCGAACTGATGTCTCCAAGAATTTATTATTCTATTAATAGTGAACAGTGCATCGATGGTCGCATGCCCTGTTCCTGTCACCCTACTGATTCGCATTCAGCAGAATTTTTTCGAGCGCATGTTTGAGAGCCAGCGCTTCCTGTTCGCTGAACCCATTCAGCAAGTGCCCGTAGACTTTCTGAAGCCGTGCGTTGATCTCTGGATAGAGAGCAATGCCTTTTTCGGTCAGGGTGATATTGACCTCGCGACGGTCCTTCAGATCGCGCACTCTTCGGACCATGCCCTTGGCTTCGAGCCGATCCAGGAGACGCGACATCGGGCCGGGCTCGACCCCGGCCAGTTGGCAAAACTCGTTGACGGTCCGCGCGCGATAGCGCATCGCACCGATGACCACGACAAACTGCGACGCGGTCAGGTCCAAGGGCTGCATTTCTCGCTCAAGCGCGGCAAAGAACGCATTCCGGGTCTGGGTGATCAGGTAGCCGAACTGCCCATCGTTCAATTCTTCAAGTGCAGCCACAGATCTAGGGATTGCTTCTTTGCAATACTTGGAGGGAACGACGTGAATGATATTTGCTTAGGCAAATATGCGCCATTAGGGATAACCACAGCTGGCACGCGCACCTGTGGCATCGCGGCGGTAGCGGGCAATGGAAGCCGGCGAACGTGTGCTGCACGCAGATGGAAAAGCCTGACATGGAGGCAGCTGTTAAGATTGGACATAGCCGTCCGATATCATTTGCAGGAGTACAGAAATCCTACGTTTTTTGCTTACGACGGCGATGCGTGCGCCGAAGCTGACGATCGCCGTTGTACTGTGCGTGCTGGTCGCCCTGGCCAGCGTGCTGACCTACAGCGCATACCTTGGTGTCGGGACCTTGGCCGATTATCTCGGCACGGGCCGGGGCACGGCAGGGCTGCTTCTTGCTGCCGTTTTTGCAAGATTCCCCTGGGTAAGCAAAAATGGACTACGCGTCGTTGGTGTATTACCCAAACCCGTCCGTCGGCCGTTCACGGTGAGCCTGTTCGCACTCTGCTGCTTGCACTTCCTATGGCGGGGCGACTATGTGCCAGCCGCGTGTACAGGGTGCGCCACGATTTTTCTCCTCACCTTCCCTTGGTTGAGGCGGGCCGTGTTCGGTCGCGTTTTTTCGCCTTTTTTCAAGTTCGCTGGTCAGAACTCACCCAAAAGGACCGACGACAACGTGATCGATGTCGAATTCATTGAAAAGAAACATTGAAACGAAAACGCCAACCTGCATGGATTGGCGTTTTTACCGGTGCAGCTAGCCCTTGTCGGACTGGCGGTTTCCACGGTCCGGATCACTGGACGGATGCAAATCCTTGGGACCCTTGTGGATCGTATTCGGAGGGTGCTTGCCCTGGTGCTGCTCGCTCTTGTCCGACGGGGTTTCCCCTTGCCGATGCTCGTACGATGGGCCTCGTGCTTCCTTGACCCGGCTGCCGGAATCATTGCCGGATTTGCCCGTGTCGTTTGCCGTGCCTTTGCTGCCAGAACCTGTCTTTGCGCCCATTTCTATACTCCTTGAAAGTTGCTCGACGACGCACTCCGTTTTGAGCGAAACCCGGAAGTGACAGCAGCGATTTTGGGGAGCTTCGGCTGATTGCAAGGCCTTGGGGCAGGATCGTGATGACACTTGCCGAAGCACCAAACCTGGCTGCAGCGGACTGTCTGCTTAGTTCAAGGCGCTGGGCGGAGAGTCGCGATCTGGTTTCACCGCAGATAGTCACTCAATGTGGCTCTAGAAATATTTCTTTCTTTACTGGTTGTATAGCCATTTCGCAGTAAAACCTGTTCAATAAAAGCTGCTTCCAGCTCAGTGGGAGCAGAGCAAATCATGCGCTCTATTTGTGTCATATGAAACATATGATTTGACAAGTGTAGTGACACAGGACTACACTCGCCGCCGATTTGGGTATCGGTGCTGTTTTTCTTATAAGCCTGATACTGGATTTTAATTACAGGCCCAATCATTTTTATACTTGAGAAGAGTGCAACTTAATGAGAGTAGAGAATAAATCGTCAGCATTCAAGCTGGCGTCGGCGGTTTTCAATTTGCTGAACCCGGTGCCTTTTGGTCTTTTCGTGGCGGTGATGATTTTTGATTTCATTTACGCCAGTACCGCGGAGGTGTTGTGGGTGAAAAGCGCCGCTTGGCTCGTGAGCCTCGGTCTGATTTTCGCCATCGTGCCGCGATTGATCAATCTCGGCTTTGTGTGGTTCGGGAAGAATCGTGCCGCAGCAGCCGTGAAGCTCGACTTCTGGCTGAACCTGATTGCGGTGGTGACTGCGCTGCTCAACGCGTTCGTGCACAGCCGGGACTCCTATGCGGCGATTCCCGATGCTCTGTGGCTTTCCGTTGCAACGGTTGTGTTGATGGCAATTGGACGAGTCGTATTGGCTTGGCAAAACATTAGTTTCAAGGAGTTCGGCCATGAATAAGAATAAACATGGTTTGTTGAGTGTGCTGGGAATGGCGGTGGTATCGTCGCTGGTGTTGAGTGCTTGCGACAATGGCGCAAAGGTGGATATTGCCAAGCAAATCGGCGCCAATCCGCAGATGCCCGGCGCGCAGAACTTCCTGATGCCGCCGATGCAGGTTCCGGGCGGTGTCGGCTGGAAGGACGGTCAGGCTCCGAAAGTCGTTTCCGGTCTGAGTATCGAAAAGATCGCTTCCAAACTTTTGCACCCACGTCAGCTTCTGGCCCTGCCAAATGGCGACATCCTGGTCGTGGAATCGAATGGTCCGGGACAGGAAGCCGTTACTACGCCAAAACAACTTATTGCCGGCGTCGTCAAAGGCCGTTCCGGCAAGGGCGGCAAGGGCGGTAATCGTATTACCTTGCTGCGCAAGAAGGAAGGTGCTGCAGGGGAATGGGAAAAGTACGTCTTCCTCGAAAACCTGCATTCGCCTTTTGGCGTTCAATTAATCGGCGATAACTTGTATGTTGCTAATACCGGCAATATTATGAAGTATCACTACAATACTGGCGACACCCGGATTTCCGATCCAGGTACCGAGCTTGCCGACCTGCCGGATACCGTCAATCACCATTGGACCAAAGCGATGGTGGCAAGTGCGGATGGCAAGAAGCTCTACGTCGGCTCGGGCTCCAACAGCAACATCGCCGAAAACAGCATGGCTGTCGAGTACAGGCGCGCTGCCGTGCTGGAGGTGGATGTCGAAAGTGGCGCAAGCCGCATCTACGCATCGGGCTTGCGCAATCCGACCGGCTTGCAGTTTGAACCGAAGAGCGGAAAACTCTGGGCCATCGTCAATGAACGTGACGAGATTGGCGCGGACCTCGTTCCGGATTACATGACGTCTGTGCAAGAGCATGGTTTCTATGGCTGGCCTTACAGTTATTACGGCCAGAACGTCGATACCCGAATCAAGCAGCAACGCCCGGATCTGGTCGCGAAAGCCATCAAGCCGGACTTCGCTTTGGGCTCGCACGTTGCCGCACTGGGACTGTGGTTCTATAACGGGAATAACCTGCCGGAGAAATACCGTGGCGGGGCATTCGTCAGCGAACATGGCAGCTGGGATCGTACGCCGCTGAGCGGTTACCAGGTCGTGTATGTTCCGTTTGAAAATGGCAAGCCCACGGGCGCCGCCGTCGAGCCGATCGTGACCGGTTTCCATTCGGCCGACGAAAAAGATCTGTACGGCGCCCCGGTCGGACTGACGCAAGATGCAGCGGGTGCATTGCTGATCGCGGATGACGTAGGTAATGTGATCTGGCGCGTCTCGGCGGCCAAGCAATAATCGTCTGTTGCAGTAAATAGGCTGATCAAACTGCGGTTGTTGAAGACACAGAGAAACGCCCGGCATAGGCTGACACCCTTGCCGGGCGTTTTGATTTCAGCGCCGCGCGCCGATTCGAGACGCGCAGAAACAAAAACGCCACCCGAAGGTGGCGTTTTTGATTGAGCGGATGCTCAGGAATTCTTTGGTGGCCCGGGGCGGAATCGAACCACCGACACAAGGATTTTCAATCCTCGCGCCGTGTCTGCTACCGCGTCAGCGTTTTGCCGAACCAAGGTTCGGCTACAGTCCGCCGGTTTGGCATGGAGCGTTGCCGATACAACACGACGGCAGGCGGCTAGCGCATCGGGCGGCGGTTCTGCCTACCTATATTGTCTTTCCTCGACAAACATAATAGAGGCTTCGACCGCGAAATCCGCGCAATATACCGGCGACGGACCGGCCGGTTTCAGGGCACCGAAACGGATGGGGAAGGGTAACTTCCTGGCGCAGCGCTTTTGGCTTTGCCCATCCATTCCTGAGGTCCATACGAAAAGACCGGCGAAAGACAATCCTAACAATCCCTTCAAGAATTTTCCTGGATCTTGAGAACGTCATCCAAGGCAGCTTCTAAGTTGTCTTCGGGATCGTCATAGCCGTACATCTCGTCTATCGATGGGCGCTCATCATCTTCATCTGAGAGATCGCCGTCGCCATCGTCGTCGTCGCTGTCGTCGTCGCTGCCGCTATCGTCACCGCTCTGCTCGCTATTGTGCGCATTCAGATTGACGACATTTTGGGCCGCTTGACCTAAGGTAGTCCCCGCCGCGACCGCAGCCTTTCCTTCAGCGATCACAACCTCGGCTGGGATATCCAAATGACCTTGCAAAGCTGCATTGTTGATCTTGTCCCATGCTTTAACGTCCGTCGTGGTGGCGTTGATACCGTTGCGCTGGAGGTTTCTTGCCGTCAGATTTTCTGCGACCTCAGGGTTATAGTCTTCCTTGAGTTCGCGAAAAGCTGTAACTTGGGCTAGTAGGTTGGCGGTGCCGTTGCGTTCAGACATAAATTTTCCTAGTGAAAAATTTCGTATTTGCCTTGGTTGGCTGATCTTCATGTTAGCACCGAACTGTGAGCCCCGTAGACCGAGGCAGCGGCAGTTTTCAATCGCTTGCTTACTTGGCTTCTTGGTCAGATTCAGGAAAAATGTCCTCCTCGGTCAGATCGTACTCCTGGATAAATGCACGAGCCCTTTGGATGGCCTCGCGCTGAATCGCATAGATTTCCCCATCGATTTCGTCGCGCTGTTCCTTGAGGTCGCCAATGAAGGTATAGCCGAACGTATCCTCGTAGCGGAAATCACGAAAAGGCGTCTCTTCGAACTCAGGGGTCGGTTCGTAACCGGGATCGGCGTATGGGTCGATTGGTACTGGGAAAAGGTCGTCTCGGGTCATGCCTCGCTCGGTCGCATAGAAACGCACCTTGTTGACGGCAGCGCTGTGCGAAAGCGGCTTGTGATTCGCAATCCGCTGGTCGAGAGCGTCACGCTTGGCCTTTAATTTAGTGAGGGTGTCTTCACGCATATCATTTCCTTTAATAGTTAGAAATTGGCTAGGGAAAAATCTGTTTGCCTCGCCTTGCTCGCTACCCACAGGGCGCGAACAAGGCGGTACATCGAGACAGGGAACGCAGGCAGATTGGTTCCTGCTACTTCTTGAAATTGTCCAGGTGCGTCACCGAGATGGTTCGGTTGCCCGAGTGATGGAATGTGATGCCGACGCCGCATGCCCGCAGGGCAGGTTCCATCTTCTTCAGGCGTTTACCCAGCGAATGCGGCGACATGGGCCATGCCTTATTGGTGACTTGGTTGCGCGTCGCAACCTCACGGAGGGCGGCCAATAGCTCGGTCGGTGTCTTGGTGCAGGTCGCGCCTGCCTCTACCTCGGTCTTGACCAGCGTGCGGATTGCAGCGGCCAGTGGATCGTCGCCCAGCGAATTGGACATTTGCTGCTGCTGATTCTGTGCGTAGGCTTCCTTGAAGCTGCCTTTAGGCCATTTCAGGGCGCGCTCGACCGCTACGCCGAAGCGGGCGAAGTCGGCCATGCGCGTTTCGGGCACGTCGATCACGTTGTCTATTTCGGCCAGCGTTTTGCTCAGCGCGTCCATGAGGCCCGCGAAGATGGAGTTGATGCTGGCGGCGAACTTGCTGTTCAGTTCCTCTTCCGTACGGCGCGCCGTAATCATCGGCAGTTCCATCAGAAGGCAACGGCTCACGAGGTCGGGCTGAGATGCGACCTCATCGATACCATTGAGGATGCACGGTTTCGTGACGTGCACGAGCGTCTCCTGGCTGTTTGTGTACAGCGTTCGGGTGCGCGAGCCGCCGCCAGTCGCCAGCTGGCAGAGGGCGTCCGACAGGTCCACCGACAGGGTGCGGACGTTGTCAAAGACCAGCAGATGGGAATTGGAAGCGGTGATCATCAGGTCGGCGGTGTTCCTCGGAAGCGCCTGGGTGGGCACGGAGCTTGGATCGATCAACTGGCGCAGGATGCGGCTGAACGTGGATTTGCTCGATCCCGCTGTACCCATGACGACCAGAATGACATACGGGCCATGTGGGCGCAGCGAGTACAGGATGAACACGATCAGTAGATACCAGTTGCTCGGCGTCCCGTAGTTGAGGAAGCCGCGCAGCAATTCGAGGTTGCCGACAACGCCCACCGGATCGGGCAGTGCCGTCATTCCCAGGGTGCGCAAAAAGAGTGGGGCTTCTTCCGCGAAGTCGTGGTGCCGGTAGCCATGCTTGTCGACTTCGAGCACGACGTTACCCTCACTTTGCAGGTCCACGAACATCTGGTCTTTCGTGCCCAACGCGACGCGATGGTGAACCTCGTACACCTCCAGGGGAGTGTCCTCGGCCTGATCCTGAAGTTCTTCCAGCAACTCGGCGACCATCTGCTTGGGAGCGCGAAAGCTGAATTCATCGCGGATCATTTTCTTTATTTTGCTGCCGATGCGGGCCGAGTCCAACTGCATGGTTTCGAGTACATCGCCTACCAGAATCGTGGCGTGAATCGTGCCCGACTTATTACGGCTCAGCATGAAGTGGCCTTGGAGGAAGGCCAGCATTTTTTGGAAGAATTTTTCCTTCTCTCTGGCGCGCTCGCTAAGTGGGTTGCGCGTGTCTTCGTCGTTGTCATCGACTGCCTGCTCTGACAGTTCTTCATTGTCGGTCATTGATAGTTTTCTTTTCTAATAAACTTGGAGGGGAAGCGGGGAAGCACAAGCGCTAACTCGCGTGTTATCCCCGCTTATATTTCATGTGGTTGTCAGCTGGCGTGCTGCCGAAGTGCCTGGCCGAACTGGCGACATCAGGCGATGTGTTGTGTCGGAGAATCGTCCAATCGTCCGATTGCCGTTTTCTTGCATCCTGCTCGTTGTGCTGTATCGCCAAACTGGTACTGGTCAGTTGGCCGATACTGTCCGGGATGCCTCGATGTGTGAGGTGTGTGTCGTGTCGTACCAAGAAAAATGTGCACGCCCGTTCCCGGGAGTGCACATTTGCTGTCTTGCTTGCTTTAGGCGGCCTGCGCCGCGTCGGCGGCTTCCTTGCTCGCTCGGCTGATGAGCGCCGAAACGGTTTCCGATGCGTCGCGGAGGGTCTTGTTCGACAGATGGCTATAGCGTTGACTCGTGACCGGGTTGCTATGGCCGAGAGCCTTCTGCACGACGAACAGGCTTGCGCCTTGGTTGACTAAAATTGAGGCATGCGTATGGCGGAGGTCATGGAGTCGGATGTGTTCGATCCCTGCCGCAGCCAAGACGCGCGTAAAGCATTTGCGCGGGTTGTTGAGCGGCTTATTGGCGCTATCGCGGTGCCCCGGGAAAACGAACTTGCCGACGTGCTCGATTCCCTTGAGTAGTTCGATCGCTGCCGCGTTGAGTTGGACGTAACGGGAGCCAGTCTTGGAGTCGGGCAGGAAGATCGTGCCCGACTCCAGCGACACGTCGTCCCACTTCAACTGCAAAATTTCTTCGCGGCGGCAACCCGTCAGCAAAAGCAGCTTCAGGGCGTTAACTGCGACCTTGTTGTCCTCGACTTCCATGGCCTGATACAGCCTGCCGATTTCGTCGGGACTCAGAAAGCGTTGCTTCTGGTTGTCTTCCTTGAACTTCTTGAGGCCCTTGGTGGGAGAGCGCTCCAAGATGTCCCATTGGATCGCCACATTGAACATCATCGACAGTAGCGCCAAGTGGCGGTTCGCGGTGCTTTGCGACAGCTTCTTGGCGATCATCATGTGGTAGGCCTGAATGTCCCGAGTCGTTATATCGCACAGACGGCGATCACCGAAATGGTCATTCAGGTGGAGACGCAGCTTGCTCTCGTCGGCATCGGCGGACCGTTTGTAGCCCTCTACGAATTTGAGGTAGGCACGGGCGTGCTCACGGAAAGTGGGCATGCCCTTGATGCGGTCTGCAGTGTCCTGTGGATCGATATTAACGTCGAGTTTCCCCTTGTTTTCTTGTACGCGCTGGCGGGCATCCATAATCGTGGTGCCCGGATACGCGCCGATGCGCATCGCTCGCTTCTTGCTGCCGAAGACGTAGCGGTGATAGAACACGATTTCCCGGGATTTCGATACCAATGCCTTGAGGCCTGGAATCTCTACGTCGGAGTATTCAGTTGCCTTTGATGAGGAACTCGCAGGGCAGGGCGGCAGCGCGTCGAGTGAGCGGTTGGTGAAGCGGAATTTGCGCGAAACCATTTTTTTGTTTTCCCTATGAGAAATGGCCACGCCAATGGCACGGGTGATGCTTCGCGCCGGTGGATAGGCCATACCCGTACAGAGCCGCATGCACACCGTGCACGCGGTAGTACAGGTCTAAATTTTTAAAGAGCAGAAGGCATGAGCGGTTGTCGCGTCAGCCGGACTAGTGCTACGGTTTTTGGGTTGGGGATTTTTTTCTTCGATGCCTCTGACGAGGCCTCTAGCGACTTTTTTGAAAGGTAGGTAATCGCGACCATCAACATTGAAGGCGTTGGGCCTCGTTGCAAATTGGGAATTCCAATTCACAACGGCAACGATTGTTCCATGGTGCCGTGCGACCTGTCAATCGAATTCTTTCAAAAAGTCACGCACTCTGGCGCTCGTCTTTGAAAACCCAGGGTCACGGCGGCTGCATACCGTTGACTGCCGCATTAGCCCTCGCGCTGGCCTCGGTCCATGCAGTAGGCAGAGGGCGGGGCTTCTTACCCAGTGGCGGCCTCCGGTCCATCTCCGGGGTTTTCGGTGGAAACCGACTGCCTTGCTCGACCGGTGGCGGTGGCGCGGCCAGCAATACCGTCACCGTGTTCATTACGTGGGGGCACTATGGCGTAGCCGTGAGTTCGGAACTGTGCACCGGCTGCTCTACCGTCCCAATTGTCCATTCGTCCGTTGCTCCGGTATGGTTTCTGTTGGAGGTTGAAGACGTTTGCACAGGCAGGCCGGACAGAACGGTTCTGCTGGAAGCGTCGCGGAGGAACTAGCGCGCGGCCGGTTTGCTCAGGACCCGCCTAGCAGAAGGATACAGAGAGGAGATACAGGGCGCGGCGTTGGTCGGATGGACGGTTCGGTCATTCGGTAGTCTTTCATGTCACGCAGCCGGCACCGACCGGGCGGTAGGAGCTGACTGGCGGCTGTGGTCAATAATAGAACCCGTAGTCGAGTTCTTCGTAGCGCAGGATGTCGATGTAGATACGCTGCGGGTCAGGTGAGTGCCTTATGTCGCCTACTTGCAGGAAAATGCGTTCGACACGCGCCGAGGTCACGTCGTAGGGCTTCTCAGCGAGGAAGCCGCCGTTGTCCAGTCCGAGCAAGTCGTCATCGATAGGCAGCGCGACGGAGACGAAATCGTCGTCCGCAGCATCGATGAGCAGCGCGCCCAAACCGGTGATGGCCACGACGACGCCCTCGGACAGAAGGGCGTCGATAAGCGGTGTACTGTCCCGCCTGCCGATTAACTCGGGATTGGTTTCCAGCGCCGCGAGGGACACTTCATAGCGCTGTGCCGGACACTGGTAGTACACGGCGCAGTCCGAGTTCGCGTTGATCGGTGAACCAGACCAATACGCGATGATGCTTTGGTAGTCGGGAGGTAAGTGCGGCGCGCGCTCGAATATGCAGCCGCGCAGCTCAGTCGGGAACGTCACTTCGGCAGCGCCGGCAACGAGCCGCAAGACGATGTGTGCGGCGTCGGGCAGAACCGAAACGGGCAGGAATGAAAGATCCTTGAGATAGTATCCTTCCCTGCGAGTTGGATCAGTTGTTGGGTCGTCCGAGAGGGTGCAGCGGTCGTAGTAGTCGAGCGGGGCGATCAAGAGCATCGTGGCGAGGGACGCCGGGGTAACGTAAATGGTGGCAGGCAAGGTGGTTCCTGTTTTGTTGTAGTGGTTGGAGAAATCAGTCGATTACGGTGTACCCCTTGCGTCGCAGGCGTACCTCGTAGTGTTGCTCGATCTGGGGCCGATTTTTTGCGAAAAGGGTCATGTCGCGCTTGCCCTGCACGCGGGTGGCGCGCCTCGCTCGAATCGCGTGGCAAAGTGCGCCGAGGTCAAAATTTGGATCATAGAAAAGATGATGGTTCGATAGGGCGAGGCGGTCGATATCCAGCTGGTTGTTCATGACGAATCGCATTGCTTGCTCGTGCGAGCGAAGCAATGCGAGGTGAACGATCTTCGCGTCTCCGTGCGCTGCCTTCCCGATGAAGTAGGGCGTGCGGGTAATGGTCGTGTTTACCCGCCTGAAGACAATACCGAACCGTTCGGTCATGACGTCCATTACCTTGGCGTCGAGCGCGATTACGTCCACGTCACCGAGGGGAACGGTGGACGCCGGATCGATGATCCTTTTGAGCAGCCCCCCGTAGATGTAGAGGTCCTGGACGCCGATCATCCATTGCAGCAGCCCTCGCGGGAGCTGTTCGGCAGCGGCCAACGCGGCAAGATGCGGGAATGTACTCATCGCGCCGCTGGCCATTATTGGGGCTTTTTGGCGGGAATTTCGAGCGTTTTCTTGTGTTCCTTATGATCTGGTACGGCATCGCCGTCGACCAGTTTTTCGTCGCCAATTTCGGCTGGCAACTCGATGTGCGTGCCACTCTCAGCAAGCATGGTCTTTTCCCAGAGTGGCCAGTCGCCAATAACGACGTGCTGAGTCTTGGCTTCGGGTGCCGCCGCAAGCAGGCCGAGAGCATGCAGCACCGCACACAGAAAGCCTGCATTGTTGGCCGACTTGGATGTAAAGACTTCCTTAAGCACCTTCGACACGAACGGCACGCCTGACTTGTACTTTTCGAGGCATGCCACGACGGTCGGAAAGGGAACCCGTTCACGGCTGAAGTAACCGCCACCCTCGTTTCGCGTTACTGAGATGAGGAGGCCACGGCGGTCGTTGTCCGCGAGGACGTGATAATTGAGAATGCCAGCGCTGTGCTGGCCCAGCTTCTTGGCGGTTCCGGCATTGATAAGCCAGAATGGAGTAAGGGCGACCCCGACGCACCCACTTGCGGCAGCAGCAGGTTGGGGGGCGTTAGACGGCTTAGTTGCAGGAGTGTTCTTGTTCATTTTGCTCTCCAGTTGTTCGAATGTAGTTAGTACGAATAAGAAAAGGCTTATGACACGGTGATGTCATAAGCCTTTGTGGTTGAAGCTATGCATGCGCCGCCTATGCGACGCGGCTAGCGACCGAATGTGAGCTGCAGTTGGTTTAGCGCCGATACTTTAGCGAGAACGTTAGGTCGAGGCTGCGTGGCATCAATGCGTGTTTGAGGGCAGAGCTTCCTACGTTGCCGGTTTGTACACCGAGCGAACGTGCCGTTGTGTTCTTGCCTGACCATTGCCACGTCGGTTTTGCAGTGATATTTATCATGTACTGGAATGTGCCTTTCGTCCTTTGAAATGTAAAAGCCAGGGCTTGTTAAGGCTTCGGGCTTTGGCTGGAGTCAGCCATCAAAATAATATATGTGCGAAATTGCCGCCGATCCGGCCACGTCCATTGGGCTAGTGCGCCGGTACTTAGGCACTGTCACGTTAGAGTCAAAGTGACAGGGGGCATGCCGATCGGGATAGATCCACCATGCAACGGATGTGTTAGCCCAAACATTCCATGGACCTGCCATGAGACAACCGATATACTTTTGGGCAACCACCGTGTCGCAGCTGTGGCACCGACAAGTTTGCCCTAGATGCCCAACGAAGAGCTCGCACGTCTTACCCAGTCACAGCGCGGCAGACGCGCGTTTGCAAAATTGCACGCCACTTCACTGGAGCGTTTCTCGCTAGCACTTCGTTACGCGACTTGCCGTTCACTCAGCCGCCGTCTCCAGAGATATCGCCCTGTGAAGCATGGTACTGGCCTCAGGTAATTACAAGGGCAAAGTGCGCTTCTTGAGATTTGCTGTTCAAGTGCAAATGCCACCTTCCGAATGGCCGAGACGACCATCCAGTGCGTTGTCAAAAAGAGGGCTCTCGGTAGTCAGAAGAACGGATTGGCAAGAGCCTTGTCTGCTTCATTGCGACTTAGTTGTTACGCTAGCTAGGTGCCCCTTGTACTGATGCGGGTGGGAGACGCAGCCTCCCGTAGACAGAAACGCAACAAAACACTGCAAGTCCCAACTATGACCAAGCAAACGAATACGAACGGATTATCGACATGCCCTTAACCCTGTCACAGCTAGAACGCCACCTCTTCAAAGCCGCCGACATCTTGCGCGGCAAGATGGACGCCTCCGAGTTTAAGGAATACATCTTCGGGATGCTATTTCTGAAGCGCTGCTCTGACGTCTTTGAACAGCGCCGTTCCGAGGTGATCCAGCTCGAAGTCGACGCAGGGAAGACGTCCGCTGAAGCAGAACTCTCGGCAGAGAACAAGCGTTGGTATAAGAAGGATGGCTATTTCTGGGTACCCAAGGAGTCGCGCTACAGCTACCTGGTCGACAACTCGCGTCAGGCCAACGTAGGCAGCCTGCTGAGCAAAGCACTCGCGGGGATCGAAGGCGACAACGTCAGCCTGTACGACGTCCTTGAGCATATTGACTTCACCCGGAAAATCGGTCAAAGCAAGATCCCGGATATCAAGTTGCAGCAGCTTATAACCCATTTCAGCCTGCATCGCCTTCGTAATGAAGACTTTGAGTTCCCAGACCTGCTAGGCGCCGCCTACGAGTACCTCATTGGCGAGTTTGCCGATTCGGCAGGCAAGAAAGGCGGCGAATTCTACACGCCACGCTCGGTAGTGCGGATGATGGTGCGGCTGATCAAGCCCGAGCTCAAGCACGACATCTACGACCCCTGCTGCGGGTCCGGCGGCATGCTGATTGCGGCCAAGGAATATATTGACGAGCACGGGGAAGACGGCCGAAAGGCCAACCTGTTCGGGCAGGAGTTCAACGGCACTGTCTGGTCCATCGCAAAGATGAACATGCTGCTACACGGTATCAGCACTGCCAACCTGCAAAATGAGGACACCCTGGCCGAGCCGCAACACGTTGAGGGCGGCGAGTTGATGCACTTCGACCGCGTGCTGACTAATCCGCCTTTTTCCATCCACTGGGGCAATACGGAGAAAGATGCCGACGGCAAGTCTGCCTGGAAGCCCAAGTTTGAAACCGAGCGGTTCCCCTACGGTCAGGTGCCGCTGGGCGCCAAGAAGGCCGACCTGATGTTCCTGCAGCACATGTTAGCTGTCACCCGCGATGGTGGCATGGTGGCCACCGTGTTACCCCACGGCGTACTGTTCCGGGGGGGCGAGGAAAAGACTATCCGCACCGGCATCATTGAGGATGACCTGCTCGAAGCCGTCATTGGTGTGGCGCCGAATTTGTTCTATGGCACCGGCATTCCGGCCTGCATTCTGGTGCTGCGTCAGCGGGTGCAGGACGGCACCAACCGCGTTAGTGGCAAGCCTGTCGAGCGCCAGGGTAAGGTGTTGTTCATCAATGCCGACCGCGAGTTCTTCGAAGGACGTGCACAGAACTACCTACTGCCCGAGCACATCGAAAAGGTCGTCACCACCTTCGACGAGTTTCGCGCCATCGAAGGCTTCTCGGCCATCGTCGACAACGCCACACTAAAGGCTAACGGCTACAACCTCAACATCCGCCGCTATGCCGACAACGCGCTGCCGCCCGAGACGCACGACGTGCGCGCCCATCTGGTGGGCGGCATCCCCAAGGCCGAGGTGGTCAACAAAGCCGGACTGTTCAGCGCGCATGGCCTAAACCCGATGGATCTATTGGTGGAAAGGGACGCCAAGTATTTTGACTTCGCGCCTGACCTCGACAACCGCCAGGTACTCAAGCCGACCATCGAACGCAATGCCGGTCTGGTTGCCAAGGAAGCGGACATTCGCGCCGCTTTCGAGCAATGGTGGCAAGACCACAGCGCCCGTATCACGGCACTGTCGGGGCAAATGGACAACGCTGCCAGCCTCGTCGCTCTGCGTAATGACCTACTGGCCAGCTTTAGCCAAAGCCTAGAAGCCATCGGTTTGCTTGACCCCTTCCAGGTACGCGGAATCGTCGCCGGGTTCTGGTACCAGACCAAATACGAGTTCCTCACCCTGATGGCGCGCGGTGCCAGGGGCGTGGCCGATGCATGGCGCACCAGCATCGTCACCGCGCTGGAAGACAAAGCTAGCAAGGAGAGTCCGCTAGAGCATAAGCTGGTCAAGTTCCTGATGAGTGATTTCGTCGAGGCTATCACCGAACTGGAAGCCAAAAAGGCCGAGCTGGACAGCCAGATCAAGGCAGTCAGCCCCAAGGATGCAGAGGGAGACGAAGGTGAAGCCGCCGAGCTAGTTGAGGACGAGGCCGAAGAAGAAAATGCCGTGGACGAAGCCCAGCTGAAAATATGGAAAAAAGAGCTTACCGCTGTAAAGAAGCAACTCAAAGCCAAAAACGACAGCTTCAAGCAGCACATAACCTTAGCCGTTAACGGGCTAACGCCAGAAGCCGCCGCCGAGTTGTTATTGACCACGCTTCACAACGACATGCAAGCCATCGTTGAGCGCTACATGGCCGCCCAGCGCACGCAGATCGTCGGCGCTTTTGAAAAGTGGTGGGATAAGTATCGCATGACGCTGACCGAGATCGAGGGCAACCGTGATAACGCTGCTAAGGCGCTGCAAGGGTTCTTGAAGGGGTTGCGGTATGTCTGAGCAGTCATTTTTGCTTCCGCCACCAGATTGGAAGCCGGCAACACTTGGACAGGTGTCCGAGTGCATCCTCGGCGGCACCCCGTCCACGGAAGTTCCCCAATTTTGGAACGGGGACGTTCCTTGGATGGCGTCGGGCGATGTTCACATTCGAAGAATTCAGGATGTTCCGGGGCGGATTACAGCGCTGGGTCTACGCTCGTCGAACGCTACGCTTACAAAGCCACCAGCCGTTGCTGTCGGTTTGGCTGGGCAAGGAAAGACTCGCGGCACTGTGGCGCTGACACTTTGTACCCTCAGCACTAATCAGTCGATAGCGCTTCTGAAAGCCAACGGCAGCGACCTGAGAACGGATTATCTGTTTCACAACTTGGATCGTAGATACGAGGAACTTCGCGCTCGTTCTTCAGGGGGCGGTCGCGGAGGGTTGTCTAAAGCCATCTTGGAAGCAGTGCCTATTGATCTGCCTCCATTGAGTGAGCAGCAGAAGATCGCCCAAATCCTTGACACCCTAGACACCGCAATCCAAGAAACCGAAGCGATCATTGCCAAGCTCGGGGCCCTCAGGCAGGGCTTGCTGCACGATCTGCTAACGCGCGGCATCGGCACCAGCGGCGAGCTACGCCAACGCCAGACTGAGGCACCGGATCTCTACAAGGAATCGGCGTTGGGATGGATTCCACAGGAGTGGGAAGTAGCTTCGCTCGGCGATCTTTCGGAGTCGCTGGTTGATGGCCCTTTTGGATCGAACCTCAAAACTGCGCACTATGTAGAGAATCCGGGGGTGCGCGTAGTCCGGCTACAGAATATTCTCGCCGGTCAATACGACGACTCTGAGCGGGCCTTCATTTCGGAACGACATGCTACATCCTTAGTGAGAAACCGGGTTACTGCTGGCGATGCTCTCATTGCATCCCTTGGTGACGCCAGCTACCCAGTTGGCCGCTCCTGCTGCTACCCAGCCGAGTTGCCGGATGCGATCAACAAAGCAGATTGCTTTCGCTTCCGGTCAGGCCCTCGGTGCCGCAATGAGTTTGTAATGCTTTCGATGAACGGCGCGGCTGCACGGAGACAAGTTCGCGGCTACGAGCAGGGCGTTACGATGAAGCGCATCAATCTCGGAAACTTGCGGCGTGTTCAAATTGCGCTCCCATCGGTTCCAGAGCAAGAATTGATTGCGGTGCGTATGCGAACGATGCAAGAGAAAATTGATGTCACTTCGCTTGAATTGCAGAAACTGCGGTTCCAGAAAGTCGGACTCATGGACGACCTCCTCACGGGGCGCGTCCGCGTCACACCATTGCTCGCCGAAGTCGCACAAAAAAAAGTGAGCGCCTAATGGGCTGGGAACTTGATGACGTCGAAAAACCGTTCGTAGCTCAGTTGCAAGCTCTCGGTTGGACCTATAACGTTGGGAGTCTCGACGACCCGACACTGACAGGGCGAACAAGTTTCGTTGAGGTGATTCAGGAGGGGCTGCTGTGTGAACAACTGCGCGCGCTGAACCTTGGGCCTGACGGTGTGCCCTGGCTGGACGAAGAGCGGCTGCTTGAGGCTATGGCAGCCATCACCCGGCTGGGCACGCACAAGCTCATGGAAGCAAACGAGAAGGCGACATCGCTGCTGATCCGTGGCTTGACCGTGGATGGCTTGCCCGGCTGGGACGGTGGACGCGGTCAGACCATACGCTATATCGACTGGGACACCCCGGCTAACAACCGCTTCACGGTGATCAATCAGTACCGTGTCGACTGCCCGCCCGGTTTCAACAGCGGCAAGCAATTTATCGTGCCTGATCTGGTGCTGCTGGTAAACGGCATCCCGCTCGTGGTGGTGGAGTGCAAGAGCCCGTCCGTCCCTGAGCCGCTGGCCGAAGCCGTGGACCAACTGCGGCGCTATAGCAACCAGCGCAAGGCGGCATTTGAGGTGGACGACAACGAGGGCAACGAGCCCCTGTTCGCCACCAACCAGCTACTGGTGGCCACCAGCTTTGATGAGGCACGCGTGGGCTGCGTGGGTGCGGCTTTCGAGCATTACGCCCAATGGAAGACGGTGGTCGGTCCGGATGGTTTCGGTAACGAGATTGAGGTGGCGCAGGCGCTAGGAAAGTCAGCCCTCTCTGAGCAGGAACGTTTGGTCGCCGGGCTGCTGTCGCCTTCGCATCTGCTAGATGTGGTGCAGAACTTCATGTTGTTCATGCAGGCGGGTGGACAAACCATCAAGACGGTGTGCCGCTACCAGCAGTACCGGGCAGTGAACCGGGCGATTGCCCGGCTCAAGACCGGCCAGACCCGCTTGCAGCATGGCGAACATGACAAGCGCGGCGGCATTATTTGGCACACTCAAGGCTCGGGCAAGAGCCTGACTATGGTTTTCCTGGTGCGCAAAATGCGCGCGGATGCTGACTTAAGGCGCTTCAAGGTCATCGTCGTCACCGACCGCAAGGACTTGCAGGGGCAGTTGTCCGTGACCGCCACGCTGACCGGCGAACTGGTAGACGTAGCCGAAAGCACGTCAGGCGTAAAGGCGCTGGCGCGGCGTAAGGGCCCGGGACTAATATTCGCCACGATCCAGAAATACCGTGATCCCGATACCGCCGGTGATGCGCCCCTGACAGCAGACGACCTGCCGAAGGTGGAAGAGCCGAAGGCTACTTACAAAGTCGACGAAAAGTTTGAGGTCCTGAACGAGGACGACAGCATTCTAGTGCTGGTGGATGAGGCACACCGCACCCAGGGGGGCGACCTACACGCCAATTTGCTGGCCGGGTTGCCCAACTGCGCGCGCATCGGCTTTACCGGCACGCCGATTATCATGGGCGAAAAGAAGCGCACCCATGAGATTTTTGGCGAGTTCATTGATCGCTACACCATCAAGGAAGCCGAGGCCGACGGCGCGACAGTGCCGGTGCTCTACGAGGGCCGCACCGCCAGCGGGGCGATCAAGGACGGCAACAGCTTGGACGAGCTGTTCGAAGACCTGTTCCGCCAGCACTCGCCGGAGGAGCTGGAGGCAATCAAGAAAAAATATGCCACGAAAGGTCACATCTTTGACGCCCCGGCACTGATCGCCGACAAGGCCCGTGACATCCTTCGCCACTACGTCACCAACATCCTGCCCAACGGCTACAAGGCGCAGGTAGTGGCGTACAGCCGGTTGGCGGCCATTCGTTATTTCGAGGCGTTGCGGTCAGCACGCGATGAGTTGCTGGCTGACGCCCACGCACTGTCACCCGAGGACAAGGCGTTGGATGACGAGGCGCTGTGTCAACGTCCTGTGAGCGTGCAGGCGGTGGTGCAGGCCTGGCGCTACCGCGACACGCTAGTGCGCATCGAATTCGCGCCCGTCATTTCGGGCAGCAACAACGACGACCCGGCATGGAAGCAGTGGACCGACGGCGCGGCGCATGAGCAGCTGATCAAGCGCTTCAAAAAGCAGTTATTTAATGCCAAGCCCGAAAAGACCGACCCGCTGGCCTTCCTGGTGGTGAAGTCGATGTTGCTAACCGGTTTTGATGCGCCGATCGAAGGCGTGATGTATCTCGACCGGCCGATCCGCGAGGCAGAGCTGCTGCAGGCTATTGCGCGTGTCAACCGCACCGGCTTCGGCAAGCGCTGCGGCATCGTGGTGGACTACTACGGCGTGGCGCAGCATTTGAAGGAGGCGCTGGCGGCCTACGCCGATGAAGACGTGGAAGGCGCGCTGGCCAGCCTGAAGGACGAGGTTCCGGTGCTGCGCGATCGGCACTTGCGCGTAGTGGATCTATTTCGCCAGCGAGGCATTGAATCACTGGAGGACACCGAAGCCTGTGTCGAGGCATTGAGCAGCGAGAAGTTGCGCGCCGAGTTTGCCGTCAAGCTCAAGGCTTTCTTAGGCTCTCTGGACATGGTGCTGCCACGACCGGAAGGGTTGCCGTATTCCGGCGACGCCAAGCGCCTGGCCTACATCTACGCCCGTGCTCGCAACCGCTACAAGGACACGCCGGTACTGGGCAAGGATGTCGGCGCCAAGGTGCGCAAGCTGATCGATGACCATGTGATCTCGCTGGGCATCGACCCCAAGATCCCGCCGATTCAGCTCACCGATACCGAGTTCGACACGCACGTGGCCCGGACCGCGAACGACCGCGCCAAGGCTTCGGAGATGGAGCACGCAATTCGATCGCACATCCGCAAGCACACCGATGAAGACCCGGTGCTGTACCGCAAGCTCTCGGAGCACTTGAGCGACATTTTCAAAACGCTAGGTGAAAAGTGGGACGAGGTGATCTCGCAACTGCAGAAGATCATCGACGAGCTGCGCACGGGAAAGGCAGGGAGTGCCGATGCGCCGAGCGACTTGCCCGAGCATTACGCGCCGTTCCTGCGCACCGTGCTGGACGTGGTGTGTGCAGGCAAGACGCCCACAGAAGCCGAGTTTCTGCGTTTGAAGGATGTAACGGTGGAGTTGGTGGACCTGCTGGTGCAGGAGCTGCAAGGCAACCGCGATATCTGGAGCCCTCACAAACGCGCGGCACAGGAAGACCTGAACACGCAATTGTTCGAACACTTGATGCGCCTGCGGCCACCGTTGGTGGACACCGACAAGGCGGGCGTGATGGCGGACAAGTTGATGGAGCAGGCGCGCGCCAGTCACGACAAGCTGGTGCAGGTGTAAAGCCATGCTGCCGGCCATGACATATACCGACCACCACGTGGATAGCGCTGCGGCCGAGGCAGAGGCTTGCATCCAGGTAGACGACTTGCAATTCACGATACGGCGCAGTGCCCGGCGCCGGACGATGCAGATCACGGTGGAACGGACGGGGGAGCTGATCCTGAGTGCTCCACCGGAGGTGGGTATCGACCAGTTGTGCGACTTCGTCAGTGAAAAGCGCTTTTGGATTTATACCAAGCTGGCCGAGAAGGAGCGGTTGCAACGTAAGGTACCGCGCAAAGAGTTCGTCGACGGCGAGGGCTTTTTATATCTGGGGCGCAGCCATCGGCTGAAATTGGTCGATGATCAAGACGCCCCGTTGAAGCTGGCGAGCGGCCGCTTTGCACTGCGCCGCGATACGCAGGCAGGCGCTCGGGAGCACTTCATTCGATGGTATCGCGAGAGGGCTCGCGTCTGGCTGTCCGGCCGGGTGGCCGACTACCAGTCACGTATGGAGGTGGCACCCGCCGGCGTGAAGGTGCAAGACCTCGGCTATCGCTGGGGTTCTTGCGGCAAAGGTAACTGGCTGTACTTCCACTGGAAGACGATCCTGTTACCAGCCCGTATTGCGGAATATGTACTGGTGCACGAGATTGCTCACCTGCACGAGCTACACCACACTCCCGCTTTCTGGCTACGCGTTGAACGCGTAATGCCCGACTATGCGCAGCGAAGGGCCTGGTTGGCCGAACATGGAATCGACGTTGAGGGAATATAAAAAAAGATGGCGGACTACTTTACCAGTGACCACTTCAAACTGCTGAACAAGTGGAAGGGGCAAAAGCGCGACGAAACCAACCCAGAGCAGAACCGCGTCTATGAGGAGTTGAAAACTGCCTATGAGGTCACCGAGGCATGGGCCAACCAGGTGAAGACCAAGTTGTTCCCCACGGGTGTGATCGAAGTTCGCAAGCGCCCAACCAGTCAGGCGAATACCTTCCTGCCGTACAACTGGGCGCGCATCTACCCGGCAGCGAATTCACCGAAGGAACTGGCCTATACCGTTGGGATTGGAGCGGACGATGGCTTTGTGGTCAAGATCGACACGGTCGGGCTTGACGAGGGAGCGCCCGTTCGTCGTGACTACCTTGCACTGCGCGGCAGCTATGACAACGCGTCACCCATCGTTGCCATGATTCCGGCGTCAGAAGGGCTGAGCAAATCGCTTGCGGAATTGGTCGATTGGAGCGTAGAGGCCATTCGCAAATTCCAGGTTCGTTATGACGAGGTAGTGACGAAGCTGGATTTGGGCGAAAAGCTGAGTGATGAAGATTTGCTCAAGCACTTCGACGGTAAACCTACCTTCAAGACATTCCGTGCTTCTTGGGCGCCTCAGGACAAGGTTACCTTTTGCCGGCTGGCCAGAGCCGTTCACGCGGCAGGGCTCGATTGGTGGCACATGGGAAAAGGAATTCAGGTTCGCTTTGGTCGCAAGAACCCTGGTAGTGAGCGTGCGATTGGGGTGCTTGGAGTGATCCGTGGCACGCGCACCCGGAAAGTATCCTGGACACGCGAACTCGGTGAAGTGCCCAAGTTGAACCGCCAGTTATTGACCGATGATTTGGTGGCGCAGATTGAAGCCGCCTTGGTCGCAGAACGTGAAACCTTGGGAGAGTGGTTGACACTGGAAACCGAACGTCCAGGTCTGTGGCCTGACCAACTTCGGGATGACCCAATGGAGTCCAACGAGGAATCCGATGACGTGGAACCACCGATGGACGCCACTGTCACCCAAGCTTTCAATCGCATCTACTATGGGCCGCCTGGGACCGGCAAGACATATGAAGTAACCAAGTTGCTTCGGCGGGACTATGAGCAGGCAATGACCTCAGTGTCTGCTGAGGAATGGCGACAGCAATTCATAGCGGAAAGGATCGCGCCGCTGAAGTGGTGGGAGGGCGCCTTCCTCGCCTTGGTAGATCTGGGCGGCAAGGCGAATGTTAGTCAATTACTGGAACACCCCTTCATCGATGCTATTGCCATTATAAAAGGTCGTAAGGACAACGTGCGGCAGACGATCTGGAGGACGCTGCAAGAACGTACGGTTGATGAGTCCACGACTGTTAAACAGAAGCTGCGGGTTAGTCCGCAGGTATTCGACAAGAGTAAGGAGTCTGTTTGGCAACTGACGGGTGAATGGGAAGAAGCCTGCGCCGACCTCCTTGCATTAGTCGAGGAGTACCGGGCTGGCGCCCAGTCATCAGAAATCCTTCGTCACTACAGCTTTGTCACATTCCACCAATCCTATGGCTATGAAGAATTCGTTGAAGGCCTGCGTCCGGTGCTGGATGACGACGCTGATTCTGGTTCGATCAAGTACGAAATACGCCCAGGCGCGTTTAAAGATCTCTGTCGCAAAGCGCGTCTCGCACCGGAGCAGCGGTTTGCCATGGTCATCGACGAAATCAATCGGGGCAACATCAGCAAAATTTTCGGCGAACTGATCACGTTAATCGAACCCGACAAGCGGGAGGGCGCGGAAAACACAATCGCGGTCACATTGCCGTACTCTGGCGAATCATTTTCGGTACCAACCAACGTTGATATCATCGGCACGATGAACACAGCGGACCGGTCGCTTGCCCTGCTTGATACAGCGCTGCGTCGCAGGTTCGACTTTGTGCCAGTTCTGCCAGATGCGCGAGATGAAGCAGGGGCGCCACTTTTTGGACTTCGTGTGACCTTGAGTGAGCAGGTGATCGATATTCCGCGGATGCTGTCTGTCATCAATCAGCGCGTCGAGGCACTCTACGATCGCGACCACTGCATCGGCCATTCTTACTTTACAGCGCTTGCACAGGTGCCGGATGGCGATGAAAGGTTGATAGCGTTGTCACAGGTGTTTAGTAATCGGATTATTCCTTTGCTCGAGGAGTACTTTTTCGAAGACTGGCAAAAAATCCGACTTGTGCTTGCAGACAACCAGAAACCGGAGGGGACGCGGTTCGTGATTGAGAGCCAGGATCATGAAGAGGATTTAGCGCGCCTATTCGGCAGCGATCACGGCCTGGACACCTATGCAACCAAACAGCGGTACGTGGTTCAGGATGCGTCGTTCACCAACCCGGATGCCTATATCGGCATCTACCAGGCGCAACCAGCCTGATGAATAGCTTGACGATTTACGAGTTTGACGCACTGGCAGCAGCCGGGGCGGACTTCTCCAGTATCGATGGCGTGCACTTGGTTCCGGCTACCGTATTTAGCTGGTTAGAAGAGCAGTGTCTGCGGACTGCGGACGCAGGAGATTCTCCCTGGCTGCGCTGGACCCAGCGTCGTGGACGTCGTGCCATCCAGGTGACCAGCTTTGTGGGCGTCATTCGTACTCCGGATGGTTACCAGATAGAAGTGCTGCCGAAAGTGGGCAAGGCCATCGGTGGTGGTGCCACCGAGGCGCGTCAGTTGCTGATTGAAATGCTGTGCTGTCTGCCTGGCTTCCGGCATGTGCTTACAAATAGCGCCCAGCTATCTGCGGCGCGGATGCCACTACTGGAAATTTTTATCAGCGAATTCCTGCGTACTGTCGAGCGCATCGTCAAGCATGGAGTCCGGAGCGACTATCGCCAGCGTCAAGATAACTTGTTTGCCTTGCGTGGCAAGCTTCTAATATCGCCACACATACGGCAGAACCTGTTCCGAGCAGATCGCTTTTTCACCGAGCATGATGAATTTTCGACGGACCGACCAGAAAACCGATTGCTACACGCGGCGTTACGTCGCGTGTTGCTTCTGACCGGGACCCAGGCCAACCAGCAACTGGCCCGAGAGCTGGATTTTGTATTTGCGGACATTCCGCCCTCCACCCAAACACGGATCGATTTTCAGCAGGTAAGACTGGATAGAGGCATGGGCTACTACGCGGATGCCCTTGCATGGGCCCGCCTAATCTTGAACGAGGAATCACCGCTGACGGGATCGGGGAAGCATACCGCTCCCTCGTTATTGTTTCCGATGGAGGCCGTCTTTGAAGCGTATGTGGCCAAGCATCTTGCACGGCAGTTGGCTTCACCTTTCATCTTAAAGACCCAAGCACGTAGCCACCACCTGGTTCGCCACCGCGAAAAGAATTGGTTCCGGTTGAAACCAGATTTGCTGGTTCGGGATTCAGATCGAAATTTGCTGGTGCTCGATACAAAATGGAAGCTGCTCAATAGCGTAAAGGCGAATGGAACGGATAAATACGGTTTGTCCCAGAGCGACTTTTACCAACTGCACGCGTATGGAATAAATTATCTGGATGGCATCGGGGATGTTGTGCTGATCTACCCGAGAACGGATTCATTCGACCACCCGCTACCGGTATTTGATTTTCCAAAGGCGAGCGGGATGCGCCTTTGGGTGCTGCCGTTTTGCCTGAGGGAACGTCGATTGAAGTTGCCAACTTACCTACAATTGCAATTGATCTTCTTCGGGATAAACTACAATGCAGTCGAGGCGGAGGATCTTACTACTGTAATAGATTCATAGCGATATGAACGGAAGTGAAAGAAAGCGAATCATCTTGCAACGCGAGATGGATCAGGCAAAGACTAGCAGGCTTTATATAGTCGCGTGGCTTGCACTAAGGGAACTATCGAAGACTCAGCAAGTGATTAATGCTGCGAGCCATTTTGACTTGGTGTAAGAGACTGCGAAGCCCCTGCACGAGTCAGCGTGGGATCTGGCTGTTTCTTCCACCAATCAGGATAATTTATGGGCAGCATCAGAAGGCCTACGGTAATAAGCCAAAGACCAGCAAAATACCAAATACTTGATAAGTGCCAAAGAAACGAAATCTTACGAGCGTCTTTTTGGCTGATGGTCGGGTTACCGCTTGCATCAAAAAACTCAGGTGCTGTACGTTGCTTCGCACGGAAATATTCGTCGTCAATTGGTTGGTGGTTATGCCGGCAGTCAGCCTTTATAGCATCGTACTCATCGGCCAATGCTTGAGCCTCAACCCAAGTCGCAGGACTGCCAGCCCCTATAGCAGTAATCCTAATACCGATCTTCCGCTGCAAAGCGTTCAGCTTTTCGGCGTTCTGATGCAATGCGTCAGCGATTGAACCGGTTTTTGCTCCCCATTCAACCAAGCTAATTGTAAGAAGAAATACACCTAAAGACGCCGAGAAAACTGTGAAGTAGTTGTCAACTGGGGATGATGATGGCGCATACACCCGTTGTATAAATGCGATTGCAACAGTCATAGCTGACAAGAGAGCCAAACTAATCGTAGCAAAAAGATCGCGACGGCTGAGGCGTCTCGCTGCGTTATAGCGTGCGCTGGAGGTCCGCCAAACATCTGTACGAAGTTTCGTGAGAAATGCAATCATTGCTTTATCTTTATGAATTGGGTGCGGGCCCTCCCTCGTAAATCAGGTCAGATCCTCTTCTCAGGCAGCTCTACAGCCCCTAGGAAGGTGTCAACGGTCAAGTTGAGCCGTACTGCTGGCATGGTGCACTTCCGCTCTTCAAACGGTTTGAGAGGTTTCGCGTTGCCGCGCAGGGAAGGCCCGCAGTGCTTATTGTAAACAAGTCATCCGTAAACTGCACCCTCATCAGCATGCATTGCTGCAAGATTGTGCTGGACATAGCTTTCATAACGTGCATCAATCTGCTCGTCGGTGAGTGCTTCTTCTGGTCCCACACGGCCACGAGCGACAAGAAAATCAAGCTTCTGTGCTCGCGTTACGATCTTATCGTAGTCTCTAACATAGCCTCCATGCGGATTAAATTTCATTTCCCAGTATGCACGACGTAAGTTCCGTAGTCCTGCAGGCGGGAAGTTGTCAAACTCATCTAATCGCGAAAAGAGTCCGCAAATAGAGTGGTCTAACTGATGAAGCAGCGAGAGGTCCGTGATTTGATTAAAATACGCAATCCAACCATACCGTTTGCTTTCCTTGATGGCCCCGGTTATGCGTTCGTTTAACTCGAGCAAAAAAATCTCCTTCAGTCGCTCTTCATTGAGGTACTTAAACTTATCAAGGCGACGAGCTTTGTTGTGCTTAAAGTCGCTGAACTTTGCAGCAATCGACTGTATAAACCGTTCGACCGTCGAGTCGCGCACTGTAATAGTCTTGCCTTCGAAAACATAACCTAGATATGCAAAAGGCTCCGAAAGCAACCGGATCTGGCTCTTCCCTGAATTTAATGAGTGAAGTCCCAGCCCGCGCCGTTTTAGTCGCCCGGCTAGCGACTTAAATGCTGTATGCACCTGATCATGTGCACCATACATCAGTACGTCGTCTACGTAGCGGAAATAGGTCACTGAATACTTCGCCATGGCATCATCTATTGGTTGCATATAGATAGATGCCAAAATATTAGAAATGGCTAACCCTTGTGGCACTCCTGCTTTAGCTCGAAAATCGGTATGTCGCTTACGCCGAGTATTCTTTGGGACAGTTGGTGCGAGAAGAGCATGCTCAATTAAACGTAATGCTGGAACGCAGTGGATGCGTTTCCTAAGGAGTGACAGGAGACGAACACGTTCGATGGAGTCATAAAAGGTCTTAATGTCCGTTGTGCAGACCCACGTGTCATCGACAGACTTCAATTTCAGTCCCTCAGAGATTTTTCTTACATATGTGGCGGCTACGTTTCGCGGTACGCACCCGGGGAACACAACGGCAAGAAATCTGTTTAGTTGGGAGAGGATGACCCGGTCTCGAATTGTTGGAATGCCAATAACCCGTGGCGCTTTGGCTCGTCCTTTAGTTTTTAACACTTCAAGATAAGGCGCGAAGCGATAGGTGCCATCGACGCATTTTCGAGATGCGATAGAAAGCTCATCAGCCGCGCGAAGGGCGAACTGAAAACCGTTAAGCCGATCAACCCCCTTTCCACTACTTTTCGCAAAGCTATCCACGAATGTTTTAAACAGTGCATCCGGAGAGAAAAGCTGTTCAAATAATTCAGTGTCTGTGATTGCGTTAAGTGTCCAGCTGGCTAATAGTTCGTCGAGCGGCATGGTGAACCAGGGTATGTGAACAGGTGCTCAGCATACATCATTTCCGTGCATCAACGAAATGGTCAAATAAGCTTGCCGCTTGCATACCCCCTTTTCCTTGGTTCCTCTCTTCGGTGTGAACAGCTTTAACGACGGTCACGGCCATTTCGCTGTCCTGCTTATGTCGCTCGGTGAGCCCAACAGGGTTTAGCACCTTAATTTTTTTGCCTAATGCGGCAAAGACATCGCCTTGGTCAGTATGCGTTTCTGAACAAATGCTCGTGCTCGCGCTCGCGCTCGCGCTGTGGCTCGCGTTAGCAGATGAGTGCCCGTACGCTAGTACTTCATAGCAAGTTTTGAATGATGTTGATTTTGTTTCAACGATACTGATGAGCTATGATATCTTCGCACCTATGCGTAGGCAGTGGAAGCGCCGGAGCCCACAGCAGTACGGGGAGGGGTTGTAGATCGTTTGCGTCAAGCTTGCCTTCGGGCCTTGTAGCAGCGCGCGTCATCACCAAAATTAACGTGAGGACCACTCTGGGACAGACCCACGCTACGTAATAGGTGCCCTTTCATTGGCATTTGCAAGTCATCCTGCCGCAATTTACCGAACGATGTGCCGTAGAGACTCTGCCCATATCGGTCGTCCCCGGAGAATATAGATGAGTGAGATTGTTTTGTGCACTGCTGATCGGTCCGCACTTGAGCGAGCGCTTAGCCGTTGCAAACAATGGGCTGCACAGCATCAGGCAGACATAGGCGTTGCGGAGATAGCGCTTGGTGCTGCAATCGTATCGTGGGGAGTAATCAATGGCCAAATTCTGCTGGGTCACGACTTGGCAGGCAGTCAACTGGCGGACATCAGCGGCTTGACGGGACTTGGAGTCGGAGCTGCCGGCTCAGCGGCTCTTGCGATGACGCTGCTGAAGGGCGTCTTTGTCGGAGGGGTCGGCATGGTCGCTGGAGTTACCTGCGTCCCTGCGCTGGTTATCATCGGAGGAGGGGCGGCGATTCTTGGTAGCTTCGGTTACGTGCTGGGGGACAAGGTTGATGCGCTGCTTAACGCACCCAGCGGATTCGGTGACTTGCTGCTGGATGGGGCAGCTGTCGCGGTAGGCGTGGCATTGATAATTGATGGGGCGCGTCGAGTCGTGAACGATGAGCGGGTATTGTTAGCGGCTTCGAGGTTCAGAGAAGGCGTGATCAGTCTGGTTCCTCAAGTCTCGGAAGCGGTTGCTGCCACGTGGGAAGACCTGCAAGATCTCGTGAAAGAAGCTGCAAGAAGCCCCACGGCATACGCGACTAGCGGTGCAACAGCTTTGGCCGGTGCCGCAATCGGGAGTTCAATCGCCGCCGGTTCTGTAACGGTATTAGGGTCGAGCGGACTTGGCGCTGCTGCATTATCCCTGGGACTGGTTTCCGCGCCTGTCTGGCCTGTTGTTGCCTGTGGCGCCGCTGGCCTGACTCTTGGTTTGGCGGCATGGAAGGGCGTTCAGTATCTGCGAGACCGCGACCATTCTTTTGAGCATACATGTGACGAGCCGAAAACCCTTCCTACTCTTAGTGACTGAATCACCAGCTTAATCCATGCAGTTCGATCAAAATTTTCTCGACTTACTCGCTGTACAAGGCATCGATCCTAATGTGCAGCAAATCACACTCATGCGCCATGCAGACAAGCGTTACCCGCTTGCTAAATACATTGGTACGCGTGCGCTAAATCTTTATCAGGCAGTGCAGCCAAGGCGGATGCCAGAAGGAAGTCTTTTAGCATCCTTTTTTGGTCATCGACCTGGGCACGGCCTTTTACTTGGCATCTGGCGGGTGCAAGCTGTTATGCCGGCAGGTGATGCGGTGCGGCAGGGCTTGACTGCAGGCAGCTTCGAGCCGCTTCATGAAAATTGGACGGGATACTTCCACGATCTTCAGGAAACCGGCTTTCTTGCTGAACACCGATTGAAGCTAGAGATTACATGGCTAGGGAAGGAATTGGCTTGGCGCCGAATTTTGCATCCGGCCGAAACAGCTGTCTCTAAGGCGGTCTACCCAGTTTCCATGCGGCAGGAATGTGCGATACCTTTCGGTGGGCTAGCAGGTGCATCGCTGATAATGTCCGAGTTGCGAATTGCATTGCAGGATGCCAGCTGGCAGCAGGGATTGGTGGGTATAAGTGCGGTCTACCTAATCACTGACGAGCGTAGCGGAGCTCACTACATCGGTTCCGCGAGCGGTCGCCAAGGTCTGCTTAACCGCTGGGGCAACTACGCGGGCAGTGGACATGGGGGCAATACTCGGCTAATGCAACTCCTTGCTGACCAACCTGGGCGAGAACTCGACTTTCGATTTACCGTGCTAGAGGTTTTGCCTGCTGATATGCCAAAACGTGGTGTCATTCAAAGGGAGTCGTATTGGAAAGTTGCTCTTGGTTCGCGTGTATTTGGATTAAACCTGAACTGAATTGTGAGCCAAACGGAGCAAATAGGATGTAATAGCGGGACAGAGTGTTGTCTAGAGGCGATCAGTGCGGTGTAGCGGTGCAGTTGATTGCGTGTAGCGCTGCATTGCGCGTTTGGCGCCTTACTCGGGGGCGTTAGGGCGCGCGCCGTTCCGGGGATTGATGGGATCGGCCCGCTCTTGCTGCTATCCGATTTAGTACAATGCCTGACAGCCGACGTTGCCGAAACCAGTCGGGATACCTCCGATACACGCACAAATTAAGGCGTTAATGAAACCGACCGACATGCGCATTGCTCTTTTGATCGATTGTGATAATGTGAGCCACAATGCGATTGAAGGTGTGCTCTCTGAACTCGCCAAACATGGCACGGTCAACGTACGCCATGCGCATGGCGACTGGAAGAGTAATAACCTGAGCGGCTGGATTGAGAAGCTGCACCCAAATGCGGTGCGACCGATCCAGCAATTCGCCTATACAACCGGGAAGAACGCGACCGACTCAGCCATGATCATCGATGCGATGGATTTACTCTACAGCAAGAACATCGATGCATTTGCGCTGATGACCAGTGATAGTGATTTCACTCCCCTGGTAATGCGAATCCTTGAAAGTGGCATGCCTGTCTATGGCTTCGGCGAAAAGAAGACTCCATCACCTTTCGTTCACGCATGTTCTCAGTTCATTTTTATCGAGAATTTAATCGCGAAACCAGAGGCATTGCCGGAGAAGTCAGGTGGGCAGACCAGGTTGGATCTCACACAAGACAGGGAACTGCTCCAACTGCTGCGGAATGCAGCCGACCAGACGTCGGATATCGACGGTTGGTCGCACGTCAGCAAGGTGGGCCATTACATCTCTAACACCAGTTCGTTTTCTCCCGTGAACTACGGATATCGAAAAATCAGCGAAGTTCTCCGCGCGAGTAAACTGTTCGAAATTGAAATGCGTCACGACAATACCGCGATGTTCGTCAGGCCCAACGGCGTCAACTGACATGAAATACTGGTGCTGTATCGCCTTAGTAGATATGGGCCTTTAAGGCTATGCAATTCGAGGCTGTTATACTTCGACATCCGCAGTTTTTATCTGCGAAGGCTGTTATGCGTTCAAAGGAGCGCACTCGTTACGAGCGGTAGCGATTTAAAATAATAAAAGTGTTAAAATTTTGAGCCAGGAGTTGCCATATGATCATTACACCAACCTCGTTGACTATCAATCAGCTTTTTGGCTCGAACAACGAGCAGTACGTTATCGCAAGTTATCAGCGCCGGTACTCATGGCATGAGCGCCAAATTTGGGAGCTAATCGATGATATTGGGTTAATCGAGGGCAATGACACTCATCTTTTAGGAAGCATCGTATGTCTTGCCGGTCACCATACGGCTGGATTGAATAAGCTAGAACTTGTGGATGGGCAGCAAAGACTGACAACAATCACGATCCTTCTTGAGAGCATCCGGGAACACCTAGAAGATGTGGGCGAGAAAGATGAGGCAGCTGAAGTGACGCGCTTGCTTCACGCAAAACCCCTAGGTGGGAGACCAGTCCGCAAGGTATTGCTTGACTCCATCGATGCGGAAGAATTCGACCGTCTTGTCAACGATGAAAGGCAGCAAGAATTCCAAAACAAGCAATTGGAGTGGGCTTTTGCCACTGCTCGCGCGTGGGTGGCTGAGCAATCACTTGAATACTTGGGCTCCTTTTTATATCGGCTGAAAAATCAGGCTATCGTTATCCGCCTCGATGTTAGCGAAGCAAAGGATGCGTTCAAACTTTTTGAGATGATTAATAATCGTGGCTTGAAATTAAGCCCAACCGATATTATTAAGAACTTTTTACTGGGCAATGCCGCCCGATTTGGTGACGATGCCTTACAGGCAGCACGTGCCAGCTGGACGCAGTTAATTCGGCATCTGGATGGCACCAACTCGGATGCGTTTTTCCGTTATTACCTTATGAGTCTGTTGAAGGTACGCTTGACGGCTGCAGAAGTGGTGCACGGCTTCAAGAAAGTTTTCATGGAACAGGTACTGGAAGCTAAAGAATTGCCGGAGCGACATCTGTATGCTGACCTAGATGATGCAGCCGATGAAGACTCCGAGAGCAGCGGCGAAAGTGTTGCGGTCGACGTTGATGCTTCCAGTATCGGACAAGTCAATTTTAAGGATTTTCTAGCAAGGCTGGTATTAAGTGCCAAAATTTACGGTGAACTCGTGCTAGTCAAAACTAATGATGCGGAAACAAATCGACATCTTCGCAATCTGAAAATGATTAAGGCCGTTCAGACGTATGGATTCTTGATGCATCTTCGGGTGGGCCGCTGCACGAAGCAACATTTCAGAGAAGTATTGAAGCTCACCGAAAGTTTTGTGTTACGACGACACATCTGCCGCGAGCGGTCAAATGAGACCGAGGCGCTCTTCGCCAGGCTGTGTATGGTTCGCACGGCCGACCCCGTACAAGCGATTCGAGAGGCATATAGAGAGCTTTGTCCAACCGATGAGAAGTTTCGGGAGGAATTCGCAGCAGCCAGCTTTACTTCAAACGTGGTCGACCGTGCGCGCTATTGTCTTGAGCAGGTCGAACTTTCTAAGCATGGTGATTATGCAGAGTTGCATGTGCTTGGTGCGGAAGATGTGCACGTGGAACACATTATTCCGCAAAAGATTAAAACCAAAAGAGCTAGAGAAGAACTTGGGGATTGGGTTGAATACCTTGGGGAAAGGGCAGAAACACACCACTCAAAGTATGTCTCCCGAATTGGCAACCTCACTTTGTTTGCAGGAATGTTAAATATTGGAGCGTCGAACAACCCCTTCCATAAGAAACGGCATGCATATAAAGAATCAAGCATCAAGCTAACACAGGAATTGGTGAAGAAATCGCAATTTAAATTTAAGGACGTCGATCTGCGCTCGCGAGATCTTTCCGAAATCGCTGTCGGGCTCTGGCCGAGGCCTTGATGGGGGGCGTAGCGGATTTTTAGCAATAGTCTTGCTCGCTCACGGCAATGAACAAACCGCATTATCGCGTGAAATTTAGCTAGCAAGCCTTGTATCCGCTGCTTCCGGTGTATCTGTTGGTTTTAAAGCAGCCTTGCTCAATCTTTAGGAAAGAATTTCATGCAGTTCACGCATAACCAGCACTATGTTCCTCGTACATATCTAAAGCCTTGGGAAAATGCACAAGGCAAGCTCGAGATCTACGATAAGAAAGGAATGACGACTGCGCACAAGGGTCCGAAGAGAATCCTTAAGGACACTGACTACTATGAGAAGCCAGGAGAGCCCGTCGATAATGCGCTAGAGATAAAATTCGGAACTTTTGAAAATGCTTATGGCCCTGTGCGTGAAGCTGTTCTATTTGTCGTGAAAAACGCTGTGGAGTGCGGGGGTAACGTATCTGAAGAACTTGCAAGTTATCTAAGTACAGTTCCGCAGAAAGCAAATATCATCAAGGAATTTGCAGCTGTCTCGTTCTTTCGTACTCCGGCCGCTCTTGCAGCCATGCGCACCCAACTTAATGCAGATACGACAGACCCACTATCTGCTATGGCGCTCTCAGCTCTTGATTCACCGTTTATGATGAGTACACAGGCATTCGATTCGACTCTCCTAGATCGATTCAGAAATCTGTCGATAATCGTGATGTACTCGCATACTGAGCTGCTAAACACATGCGATCGTCCCTGCTTTCCGGTGTCTGGAGGCACTGGTCATGCAAATTTCGGGCACGATATTGGTCGACATCCACTGATGTTTGCATTTATGCCGATTTCGCCACGACTACTGGTTGCATTCATTCCGACGCTGAATGGCAGGCAACCGTTCGTTCATGGTTGTGATGTGACACCAGAATTTGCGCTTCAATCCCGCGACATAGTTGAAAGATTCGCTGAAAGGTACGTCGTTATCGCCCAATAACCAACAGCGTGGACAGGACATGGTGCGTTCCCTCTGCAGACGCTAGCACCTGTTGGGACAACGGCGACAGGAAACGCCTTGGTAGCAGCGTAAATAGTAAGCAAATGTGGGTGGGTAGGGTTCTGACTAGGTTAGCTGAGGCAGGGTTCGACTAAACTGGCCATGCAGAACGATTGCGTAGAGCAAAAAAATAGTTGGACAGATCGCCACGGAAGGCGTTGCTTGCGGACGTAGTGCAGTGCCACTGGAACGAAATCGGGCTCTCAGCCTCGTGCGGCGGGCCGCTGTGCAATTAGCAGCGGGCTGGGCGAGGCAACTTTTTGAGTTTTACGAAAAAAAAGCGGAAGGATGGACAGTTGGACGATTCGGTCGAGACTCCGCCGAACGACGCGGTTGTTTTCGAGCACCGGACATGGACCGGACACCAGGACTACGAAGACCGGAAACGAAAACGCCAACCGGTGATGGTTGGCGTTGCGTGAACGATGTTCTTGGTGGCCCGGGGCGGAATCGAACCACCGACACAAGGATTTTCAATCCTCTGCTCTACCAACTGAGCTACCAGGCCAAAGGAGGCACGATTATAGCCAGTGGTTTCCAAGCACGCAAGGCCTGCTTGGCAAATTTCGGCTGGCCGGACAGGTATAATGTTCCCTATGACGACATCGACCACCTCTACCGCATCGGTCCGCGGCGAACTCGTTCGCAGCGACATCTGTATCGTTGGCAATGGCGCGATTGCCAAGACGGCGGCGCTGGGCTTGTCCCAGGCCGGACACAGCGTCACTTTATTGGTGCCGCCGGCGCGTCCCGGTCAGGACGACAGCGCCGCCCTGAACGGCGAGCGAGCGTGGGATACACGCGTGTACGCACTGAACCACACGGCGCATGCGCTGCTGTCGTCCTTGAAGGTATGGGGGGCGCTCGACCACGGGCGCGTGGCGCCGGTCGACGCGATGGACGTGCAGGGCGACGGCGAGAACGGCGGCCGGATCGGCTTCGACGCCTTCGGCGCACATACCGGCACGCTGGCCTGGATCGTCGAAGACAGTAATCTGAACGGGGCGCTCGAAGCCGCGCTGCGCTTTGCCCAGAACGTCAAGGTGGTCAGCGGGCGCGCGGTGCGCCTGGAACACGCCGACCGTGCCCGCGTCGAGCTGGAAGAGGGCGGCGCGATCGAAGCCGAGCTGCTGATCGGCGCCGACGGGCGCGACTCCTGGGTGCGCGGCCGCTGCGACATCGGCATCGACTACCGCTCGTACCACCAGCGCGCCATCGTCGCCAACTTCGAATGCGAAAAGCCGCACCATAACGTCGCCTACCAGTGGTTCACCTGCAAGGAAGGCATCGTCGCCTTGCTGCCGCTGCCGGGCAAGCGCGTGTCGCTGGTATGGTCGGCGCCGGATACGCTGGCCGACACCATCATGAACGAGTCGCTGGGCGAACTGGCGATCCGCCTGGGCGAGCACGCCGACGCCAAGCTCGGCCTGCTCAAGCCGCTGCAACCCGAAGCCGTCCAAGCGCTGCCGCTGGCGCTGGTGCGTCCGCACGCGGTCACCGCGCCGCACGTCGTGCTGATCGGCGATGCCGCCCACGTCGTGCATCCGCTGGCCGGCCATGGCATGAACCTGGGCTTTGCCGACATCGTCGACCTATTGAAAGTGCTGGGCGCGCGTGAAGCGCACCAGGGCGTGGGCGACGCGCGCGTACTCGCGCGTTACGCACGCACGCGCAAGGAAGACGTGCTGCTGATGCAACTGGCGACCGACGGGCTCGAACGGTTGTTCGGCGCGAATCTCGAGCCCCTGCGCGTCGTGCGCAATTTGGGCTTAAACTTGCTGGATAAATTGCCGCTGGTAAAGCGCCGGCTGATTGCCCACGCCATGGGCAAGTAATCATCACTGAGGAAACGTATTCATGTTGAAAACCAAGCTCGCCGTGCTGTTGGCGACCGGTCTGATCACGTCCTGCGTCGGCGCGCAGAACTCGGTCGAAGCCAATATCAAGAAGGCGATCGAGCCGCGCCTGGGCGGCGCCAAGATCGAATCGATCAAGGAAACCCCGTACGGCGGCCTGTATGAGCTGCGCGTCGCGGGCGACATCCTGTACACCGACAAGACCGGCCAATACCTGGTCATCGGCCACGTCTACGATGCCAAGACCACGCGCGACCTGACCCGCGAGCGCATCGACGACATCAACAAGATCAAGTTCTCCGACCTGCCGGTGGGCGACGCGATCAAGCAGGTCAAGGGCGACGGCAAGCGCGTCATCGCCGTGTTCGAGGATCCGAACTGCGGCTACTGCAAGAAGCTGCGCAAGGAGACGCTGAGCCACCTGGACAACATCACCGTGTACACCTTCATGTACAACATCCTGGCGCCGGATTCGTTCGACAAGTCGCGCAACATCTGGTGCTCGCCGGACCGCGCCAAGGCCTGGGACGAGTGGATGATCAACGGTAAGCCGGCGGCGAGCGCCAAGGCCGATTGCCAGGCGCCGAACGAGCAGGTGCTGGCGCTGGGCCAGAAGCTGCGCATCAACGGCACGCCCGCGATCTTCTTCGCCGACGGCAGCCGCATCCCGGGCGCGGTCGATCTGCCGACGCTGGAAAAGAAGCTGGAAACGGTCAAGCAGTAAGCCATCAAGCAGTCAACGTAGTCAAAGCACGTAGTCAAAACACGTAGTTAAAAAACATCGACGGCCCCAGGCCTCGCGCATGCGCGTGGCCTGGGGCCGTCGTGCCATAAAAACAAAGAATCCAACTAGGAGATGTCATGCTTACTCTGAACATCAACGGGCGCGACGTCCAGGTCGATGCCGATCCCTCCACGCCGGTGCTCTGGGCGCTGCGCGACAACCTGAACATGACCGGCACCAAGTTCGGCTGCGGCGCGGCGCTGTGCGGCGCCTGCACCGTGCACCTGAACGGCCAGGCGATCCGCTCGTGCGTGACACCGATCTCGGCCGCCGCCGGGCAGAAGATCACCACCATCGAGGCGATGGAAAGCGACAAGGTCGGCAAGGCCGTGCAGGACGCCTGGGTCAAGCACGACGTGCCGCAGTGCGGCTACTGCCAGAGCGGCCAGGTGATGAGCGCCGTCGCGCTGCTGCGCGTGAACAAGGCTCCCGTCGATGCCGACATCGACAACGCCATGAGCGGCAACATCTGCCGCTGCGGCACCTACCAACGCATGCGCGCCGCCATCAAGGACGCCGCCAAGACACTGGCGTAAGGGGGCTGCACATGAAACCTCATTGGATGCAGAATACTGCGCTGCAGGGCGCCGGCACGGCCGCCATCAAGGCCAGCGTGAACTCGCGCCGCGGCTTCCTGAAAGCCGGCGCGGCCGCCACCGGCGGCCTGGTGCTGGGCTTCATGCTGCCCACCGGCGGCCGCCTCGCGCGCGCCGCCGACGGGGCCGCGAAAATCTACGCACCGAACGCCTTTTTGCGCGTGGCGCCGGACAACACCGTCACCGTGATCATCAACCGCCTCGAATTCGGCCAGGGCGTGCATACCGCGCTGCCGATGGTGATCGCCGATGAACTCGACGCCGACTGGGCGCAGATGCGCGCCGAGCTGGCGCCGGCCGGCGATGCCTATAAAGATCCGGCTTTCGGCATGCAGATCACCGGCGGCTCGGGCACCATCGCCCACTCGTTCACGCAGTACCGCGAGATCGGGGCACGCGCCCGCGCGATGCTGGTGTCGGCTGCTGCCCAGCAGTGGAACGTGCGCCCGGATGGGTGCCGCACCGCCAAGGGCGTCGTCTACGGCCCGGCCGGCCAGAAGGCCAGCTACGGTGCGCTCGCCGATGCGGCGATGAAGCTGCCCGTGCCGAAGCAGGTCACGCTGAAGGACCCGAAGCAGTTCAACTACATAGGCAAGCCGACCCGCCGCCTCGATGCGCGCGCCAAGTCGAGCGGGCGCCAGCAGTTCGGCATCGACTTCAAGCCGGCCAGCGGCAAGTTGATGGTCGCAGTGGTCGCGCACCCGCCGGTGTTCGGCGCCAAAGCCGCCAAGGTCGACGTGAGCAAGGCCAAGGCGGTGCGCGGCGTGATCGACGTGCTCGAGATTCCGACGGACCGCGGCGGCCGCGGCGTGGCCGTGATCGCCGACGGCTACTGGCCGGCCAAACAGGCGCGCGACCTGCTGGCGATCGAGTGGAATACCGAGGGCGTGGGCAAGACCAACAGCGAGACCCAGCTGATCGAGTTCACCGAGCTGTCGAAGAAGGCCGGCGCCGTCGCGCGCGCGAGCGACACGCCCGCGCGCGCCAGCGCCGCCAAGACCATCTCGGCGGTGTACGAGTTCCCCTACCTGGCGCACGCGCCGATGGAACCGATCAACTGCACCGTCGACCTGAAGGATGACAGCTGCACGCTGTGGGTCGGCTCGCAATTCCAGACCGGCGACCATGCCGCCGCCGCAGCCACCGCCGGCCTCAAGCCCGAGCAGGTCACGCTCAACACGGTGATGGCGGGCGGCGGCTTCGGCCGGCGCGCGGTGCCGAGCTCGGACTTCGTGGTCGAGGCGGTCAACATCGCCAAGGCTTGCAAGGCCGCCGGCCATGCCGGCCCGGTCAAGATGATCTGGAGCCGCGAAGACGACATCAAGGGCGGCTACTACCGTCCGTCGCACGTGCACCGCGCCGAGGTCGCCCTCGACGCTCAGGGCAACATCGTCGCCTGGGACCATGTCGTGGTCGGTCAGTCGATCGCGCAGGGCACGCCGTTCGAAGGCTTCATGATCCAGAAGGGCATCGACAGCACCATGGTCGAAGGCCTGGGCGAACCCTACGACGTGCCGATGAACCTGTCGGCCCACATGGCCCAGGCCAACGTGCCGGTGCTGTGGTGGCGCTCGGTCGGCTCGACCCACACCGCGTTCGTGATGGAGACGCTGATCGACGAGGCGGCGCACGCCGCCGGCGTTGACCCGGTCGCCTACCGCAAGAAGCTGATCGACCCGGCCAAGCACCCGCGCCAGATCGCCGCGCTCGACCTGGCGGTGACCAAGTCCGGTTACGGCAAGAAGACGCTGCCCAAGGGCCATGCCTGGGGCGTGGCCGTGCACGAGTCGTTCAACACCGTGGTCGCCTACGTGGTCGAAGCCTCGATCCAGGACGGCGCGCCGAAGCTGCACAAGGCAACCGCCGGCGTGCACTGCAACCTGGCGGTCAATCCGCTCACCGTCGAAGCGCAGGTGCAGGGTGCGGCGCTGATGGGCTTGGGACTCACGCTGCCGGGCGCGCGCATCACCCTCAAGGAGGGCGTGGTCGAGCAGCAGAACTTCAGCGACTACCAGGTGGCGCGCATGCTCGACATGCCGCAGGTCGAGGTGCACATCGTCCCGTCCACGGAAGCGCCGACCGGCCTGGGCGAGCCGGGCCTGCCGCCGCTGGCGCCGGCCTTTGCCAACGCGCTGTTCAAGCTGACCGGCAAGCGCCAGCGCAAGCTGCCGTTCGAGACGGCGGCGGCGTAAGGTGGCTCGCCCATGAGCGCGCGCGTGCCGGTGGTCGGCATCCTGATGGCGGCCGGCCGTGGACGCCGCTTCGATCCGCAGGGGCAGCGCAACAAGCTGCTGCAGCCGCTGCCCGGTGGCGATGCGCTGGTCGTGGTGGCCAGCGCGCGCAAGCTGCTGCAGGTGCTGCCGCGCGTGGTGGCGGTGGTGCCGCCGCAGGATGGCGGCGTTGGCGCGCAGCTCGAAGCGCTGGGCTGCACGGTCACGATGTGCCCGGACGCCGACAGCGGCATGGCGGCCTCGCTGACGCATGCGCTGCGCCATTCGCTGCAGGTCTTCACGCCAGCCGACGCCTGGCTGGTGGCGCTCGGCGACATGCCGCGCGTGGCGCCGTCCACCCTGCAGGCGCTGGCCGATGCCCTCGGCGCCGGCGCGGGCATCGTCGCCCCGGCGCTGGCGGGCAAACGCGGCAACCCGGTCGGTTTCGGCCGCATTCACCTCGACGCCTTGCTCGAACTGCGCGGCGAGGAGGGCGCGCGCCGCCTGCTCAAGACCTTCGCGGTCACAGAGGTCGCGGTCGACGATCCCGGCATCTTCCAGGACATCGACACCCCAGCCGATCTCTGAGCCGAAGCATGCGACGGTCTTGATCGTTGCTCTGCCGTCGCTTCGGCGGTTTGAACTCCCTGTCTCCGAAGAATCCGATTACACTTAGGCACATCGGAGAGAGATTGTTCATACCCATGAAAAAAGCCAACCAAAAAAAGCTGGCAGCGATCCAGTACACCATCGTGCCCAAGGACCTCGCCGGGCACCTGTTCAACGTCAGTCTCACGGTGGCGGCGCCCAGCCCGGACGGCCAGGTGTTCGCGCTGCCGGCCTGGATCCCGGGCAGCTACATGATTCGCGAGTTCGCGCGCAACATCGTGCGCATCCGCGCCGAAGGCCAGGGCGGCCCGGTCGCGCTGACGAAACTCGACAAGCATTCGTGGCAGGCCGCACCCGTCGACGGCCCGTTGACCCTGCACTATGAAGTATATGCCTGGGACCTGTCGGTGCGCGCCGCCCACCTCGACCAGACCCACGGTTTCTTCAACGGCACCAGCGTGTTCCTACGCGTGTTCGGCCAGGAAAACACGCCGCACCAGGTCGACATCCAGCGCCCCGGCGACCCGGCGGCGGCCACCTGGCGCGTGGCGACCGCGCTGCCGGAACTGGGCGCCAAGCGCTACGGCTTCGGCACCTACATCGCCGGCGACTACGACGAACTGATCGACCACCCGGTCGAGATGGGTGACTTCGCGCTGGCCAGCTTCACGGCGCACGGCGTCCCGCACGACATCGTCGTTACCGGGCGCGTGCCGAACCTCGACATGGAGCGCCTGCAGCAAGACCTGAAAGCCATCTGCGAAACCCAGATCGCCTTTTTCGAGCCGAAGACCAGGAAGGCGCCGGTGGAGCGCTACCTGTTCCTGACCATGGCGGTCGGCGACGGCTACGGCGGTCTGGAGCACCGCGCCTCGACCGCGCTGATCTGCGCGCGCAACGACTTGCCGACCACCGCCGCGCAAAAGACGGCCGAGCGCAGCGACGGCTACGTGACCTTCCTCGGCCTGTGCAGCCACGAGTACTTCCACACCTGGAACGTCAAGCGCATCAAGCCGGCCGTGTTCGCGCCCTACGACCTGCAG